>Ga0209702_10002405_pt1 | contig 32712 bp, 52 predicted proteins | sample FRY01_FD_187210 | JGI IMG/M metagenome (GOLD analysis project Ga0209702, IMG submission 187210) | Freshwater microbial communities from Lake Fryxell liftoff mats and glacier meltwater in Antarctica - FRY-01 (SPAdes) (version 2) | ecosystem: Environmental > Aquatic > Freshwater > Ice > Glacier...
ATATGACCCAACAGCGTATCAGTATGAAGATGAAACTCCAAACGAATTGTTTGTTGAAGGACTAATTAAACCATTAGATAAATATATAATTGATATTGAATTATTAAAATCGGTTTCACAAGAAACAGAAAATGTTATTATTAATTTTAATCGTTGGAAGAAATAAAACAAAAAGAATGTTACGATGAAACTCAATACGAAGCACAAACGTAGCATAGCATATAACGTTTTGCAGCTACCCGAAGGAGGGGAAAACGAAGCGCAAAATTTGAATTAAAACAAATGTGTAACCGAAGCACTAAGGCTTATGTAACCACTAAACCCCCTCTTTTGGTTAGGTGCTGTTATGTGTAGGTGTGGTTAATTAAGGTAGGATGTTTAATCGAATAACTGAACAAAATTTTAAATCTGACTATTTATATATAAAATATGATACATTTAAAACAGTTTATTAAAACCACTATACGAGAGTTCTTAAATGAACAACTAAAAAATACTGATAATATTAAATATTGGATGAACTTTATATTTGATGATATAGAATTTATTGAACCAATAAAAAGAAGTGATAGTAAAAAGAAAGGTTATAAGCAAATGAAAGTTTTCTTTTCTAAAACAGATAAAGAAACAAACAACAGATTAAAAGAAAAACTAATAGAATTAAAAGAAAAACTATTAGAAAATGGTATAATGATTTCTTTTTTTGTCAATTATAGTGATGTTGAGATATATTTTAAACTAATTAATGTTAAAGTTGAGCCTACAAGATATGTTTATCACTCAACTTCTGTTGATAACCGTGATAGTATATTAAAAAATGGATTGATACCTAAGAGTTCTGATGAATCTAAAGAATGGGTTTATGGTATTCATCTTTCATATCCGAAAGCCATTTTTGCTACAATGGTTAATTTAGAAACTGGTATAATTAATTCTTGGAAAAATGATAATAGTGTTGATATATGGAGAATAGATACCAATAAACTTAATAATGAGTGGTTTGTTGATTTGAATTATGTTGATGTAAAAAATAATAAACACATTATGACATTTCAACAAGTATCACCAAAATATTTAGAAATTGCTAAAAAGGGAATTAAAAAATAAAAAGCTGGTGGGATTTTTATTTTAAAATTTAAACCGAAATGTTGATTAGAAGGATGAATGTAACACTTACACATAACGGATGGGTGTATGAGAAGGTTTGCTTAGATGAACTTTTAAATTAACCACAAATGCTGATGCAAACTTTCTTATACACCTTGTTATAACCAGTACGGTTTATTAAAGCAGAATGTTTGTTTGAAACACAGAACAAAAACTTTTTAAAAATTTGTGATGTGATATTTTAAAAAAACTATTTATTTATATGGAAAATGAAATGAGAAAACTGATAAACCAATTTAAGAACTTTGGGAAACAGATTACTGAAGGATTGGAAGACACCTCTTGGACAGGGGATAATAATGAAACAGTTACATTAGTTCAAATATTAGACCTCACGAAAGATATAAAGGTTCAAGAAATTGATACTAATAAACTAAAAAGTATTGTGTTAAGTTGGGATGGAAACACAGAAGAAATCGAAAAAATTGAAAAATCTGATATACAATACCCAGTATTAATTTTGATGAATGATGATAAATCTATTAAATATATTCTCGATGGAAATCATAGAATTCAAAAATCAATTAGAAACAACTTACCAACAGTAAAAGTTAAACTAATTCAATTTAGTAAACTACCAGTTTATGTTCAGGAAATTTTAGTGTAGGAGGTTTTTGAAACAAAATGATAATTAGAAGGTATAATTTAGTATTGGTTATAACTACCTTATACCAGCGTATATCTAACAGGTATCTATTGTAATTATACCGATACCCGCTACTTTGATAAAAAATCAAAATAAAACTTGACATATCAAAAAAAAACGGTACCTTTGTAACTCTTGATACTAACACTAAAATAAAAATTACTATGACTACACTATTAGCTGCTATGCAAACAAAAAATTCAACTACTGAAAATGGTATGTTGACTAATTCTACCTCACTAAATAATTGTGTAGACTTATTTTTTCAAATAGGTGCTATGAGGGGTAAAAATAAGACTCGTCTTATTGAAGCATTTGTAAAAGCTTATAGTGAAAACCCGTTAACAGCTATGAAGCTTTTATTTTGGGCTCGTGATATTCGCGGTGGTGCTGGTGAACGTCAAATCTTTAAAGATATAATTGAATATCTTGCAAACACTCGACCTGAAGTGATGCGTAAAAACATTAACCTTATAAGTGAATTTGGACGTTGGGATGATATCTTATGTCTTTTGGGTACACCATTGGAAAATGATGTTTTTGAAGTTATTAGTAAAGGTTTATCCGATAAGAATTCTCTTTGCGCTAAATGGCTTCCAAACGTAAATTCTAAAAACAGCCTTGTTAAGGCCAATGCCAATAAAATAAGAATTTATTTAGGTTTAACACCAAAAGAATATCGCAAATTATTGGTGGGTCTTTCAAACACTGTCGAACAATTAATGTGTTCAAATAAGTGGTCTGAAATTGATTATTCTAAGCTTCCATCAAAAGCTATGAGTGATTTAATGAAAGCTTTCTCTAAACACGATAACGAACGTTTTGGTGGTTATTTAACCAGTCTTGAAAAAGGTGAATCTGGTGTAAAAATTAACGCTGGTGCTCTTTATCCTTACGATATAGTTAAAGCTGTTAACGCTGGTCAAACAAGAGGTGCTGACGCACAATGGGCTGCATTACCAAACTTTTTAGAAGGAAGTCGAGAAAGAATAATCCCAGTTGTAGATACATCTGGAAGTATGTTTTGGGCTGAATCTAATATTAGTGGTGATTTATATGCTGGTCATGTTGCACAATCACTTGGATTGTATGTTTCAGAAAGAAATGTTGGTGCGTTCAAGGATGCTGTTATCACCTTTAATACTAAGCCAGATTTAGTTGTCCTAGCTGGAACTCTTAGTGAGAGGTTATCTCAAATAAAGAGATTACAAGTAGGTGGAAGTACTAACTTACAAGGTGTATACGAACTTATCTTGAAAAAAGCTTTAGAGTTTGATGTTCCAGATAGTGAAATGCCTACAATGGTTATCATATTCTCGGATATGGAATTTGACGAAGGTACTAGATACAGTAACAATACAGCTCAAGAAATGGTTGAAAAGATGTTTTTAGAAGCTGGATACAAGTGTCCTAAAGTTGTGTATTGGAATTTAGCGTCAAGAGGTGATAAAAACAAACCAGTACAGTTTAATAAAGAAGGTTGTGCTTTGGTATCAGGTTTTTCACCATCATTATTACTTAATTTATTATCTGGGAAAGATATGACACCATTATCGATGATGCTAAGTGTTATTGAGGGTGATAGGTATAAAGAGGTTACTATCTAACATAAAGTTTTACAAAGAAATCCCGTTTAGGGGTTTTTTTTATTTTATAGGGTTTACTGTTATTTTTTTTTTGGCTATATTTAAACTATGAATAAAAGTCTAGTAATAAAAGAGGTTGACCGCTATGTTAGCAAATTACATAAGAAACATGTTTCTGAGTATTTAATTTATCTATTAATCGATAATATCAGGGTTTCAGCTTTTCTTGAAATCGGTGAACAATCGAAAAAATTAAGAGTTAATGAACTTTTATTAGAGCATTTTTATTTCAATAATAACATAAACATTGACAGCTCTTCGATAAAAGAGATTAGTGTCTTTAAAAATTAAAACATGGAAAAACAACACCCACTTATCATTGTGTTCTATTTAGATAGAGAATTATTAACAACACCAGAAATAATAAACCCTTTTGTTGAAACAGTCAATGAGACCTTAGCACTTAAAGATGCTAATATTATAGCTTTATTCCTCCCAACAAATGGTGATGAAAGAGTAGAATGTATCAACCCAGTGATGGTTGGTGAGGCCAAGATGGTAGAAATAAATCAAATTATTAACGATATTAAAATGAACTTCTCTATAGGTGTTGAAACTGAAATTTCAAACGAAGAAATAGTTCTCGAACCAAAACCTTGTGAATGCGGTGATAACCCAAACGGGAATTGTAAATGTGATTAATTATGAGCTGTGGATGTAAAAACAAAAAACCTATGGTTAAACAAGGGAACGATGAACCTATATCGATTGAAATCCTTTTAGAGCAATCAAAAATTCTTTCTCATCACTTAAACGACCCAATTAAAAAGACTTATATAATTCCAGTCGGTTCTACTCCAGTCGGTTCTACTCCAGTTGGCCCTATTTCTAAAACCAAAAGTTTTAGTGAAAAAATAAAATCATTCTTTACATAAATAAAATGACAAATTCAGAAAAAGCTATTATTTACGACCAATTGATTCGTGAGAGCGATATATTACAAAGAGAAAATTCAAAATTTAATTCTCAATATTTATTTAATGTTCCAGTGGAAATTCAAAAAAAAATTAACGAAAACAATGTTAAGATAGATGTTCTAGTTAGAGAACTAGAAACTTTATTTTTATAAAGTATGGATGAAATAGAATATTTAGATAAAAATTTTATCAAGAACGGTAATATGTTTTTTGACCGATTTGAAAACCGTCAGTCTAGTATTGGTCGAATTTTAAAAGAAATTAAGAATGTTTTTAGTTTAAGCGACTCACAAGTTAAAGATGTTTTTCGCTTTTGGATAAAAAAATTTGATTTCGGTAACATAAATGAGTTTGTTACGTTTGGAAATGAAGGGCCTATGTGTCAAGTTTATTCAATTAGCAATACTTCTGTCCGTGAAGAGGCTTCTACTAATTATGGTCTTGGAAGAATGGTCAATAATACTAATACGCTTCTTTTAACGATAGGAGTTTTAGAATCAGAAAAAGCGAGACTTGAAGAATATATTTACTATAGTTGGTCAGGAAGAGCTGGGGCTGCAAAAATTGAATATGTGAATTTTAATAATTCAAACGTATATATTTATGATGTTCTCTTATTAAAAGCTATTAAAAGCTATAAATATGCAGATTTTGAATACACTGAATACACTGGAAACAAGTTGATAAATAGAATAGAAAGTATTGACCTTGAAATTTCTTTTAATTTTTTTATTTCTTTATTGTAAAATTTATGGTCTAGTGCTTGTTCTCCTAATTTTTATATAGGGCCATCCTGTTTCATCATGTATAAGGTCGTAAATTCTACCAATTGTAGCTTTTGAAGCTGTCCCCATAAATAAAAGATTCTTTATTTTTTGCTTTTTAGCAATCTTGGCCAGAGTATGGTGAAGTCTTTGAGCGTCTTCTAGGTTTTTACATATTATCATATCAAATTGGTTTTCGTTATGTATTATAACTTTATTATATACGATAATAACTTGTTTTACAACCTTTTTACCAAACGCTCCACGTAAAAGTCTTTTTACTACTTCATGAATGTTTGGTCGTTTCTTTTTAGCATCCAAACCATAAATCCAAAAAGTTTCTTCAACCTCGTAAGGTTCCGTATGGAGAATAGTCCAATCGCCTAAAGGTTTTTCACTATATAATTTACCATACTCATCTCTTAGTAATCTAAATATATCAACATCCTCAGTTGGTTTGGTAACAGCTATTTGATATAATACTGGTTTAATTGTTTTTGTATTTATAAACTTTTTAGGGTAAAAGACTTTATTTTTCTCCGCTAACTTATATAAATTTTTAAAGGCTGTTTCTCTTGTCTTACATTGATGTAAAGTCTTTTTGTACACACCATTTATTAGTAATACAACTCTATATTCCATAAAATTTGGTTATCTAACCAAACTTACGTACCTTTGTTTAAAAGTAAATATTACCATGGATAAAAAAGATTATTATCAAATTTTAGGTGTCGAAAAAAATAGTTCGATGGAAGATATTAAGAAAGCTTATAGAAATCTAGCTAAACAATATCACCCAGATAAGAACCCAAATAATAAAGAGGCTGAGGAAAAATTTAAAGAGATTTCTGAAGCTAATGAGGTTTTATCAAACACTGAAAAGAAATCCAACTATGATAAGTTTGGTAATAACTCAAAAAGGAACTATTCGGATAACGACCCTTTTGGTGATTTATTTAGAAGAAAACAAACACCAGTTGGTGAACATGTAAGGTTATTCGTAAACTTAACTTTGGAAGAAATTTTTACTGGGGTTAAAAAAACTTACAAATATAATAGAAATGTTAGTTGTGATGATTGTAACGGCTTTGGTGGTTCTGGTGTTAAAACATGTGGTGGTTGTGATGGTTCTGGTAATATAATAACTCAAATAAACACGGTTTTTGGTTCTTTCAGACAGCAATCTATCTGCTCAACTTGTAATGGTAGTGGTTCTAGCTATGAAACAGTTTGTAAAACTTGTGTTGGTAACGGTGTTAAATCCCAAGAAGAAACAATTGATGTAGAAATCCCTTGGAGTGTTATTAATGGAATGGTATCTGTTTTGGTTGGTAAGGGTCATTCGATAAAAGGAGGTGTTTCAGGTGATTTACATATTAGCTTATTTGAGGTTAAACATAATCTTTTCACCCGTAATAATAATGATGAAATAGGATATAACCTCAATTTGAGTTATGCTCAGTTGGTTCTCGGTGATAAGGTTGATATACCAACAATTGATGGTGGTAAAATAAGGATTACTATACCACCATATAGTCAAATAGATAGTAATCTTAGAATCCAAGGTAAGGGTTTGAAAATTTATCAGAGGGAAAATAGAGGGGATATGATAATCGTGTTAAATATTAAAATACCTAAAATAATATCAGAGGCAGAGAAAAAAGTATTAGAACAATTAAAAGAAATTGGGTGAAATTAGTTGTGTCGTAATAAACAATAGTGTATATTTGTTTTAGAAAATAATAAACAATAAAAAAACAAATTTTATGGCTAAATACGAAGAACCTTTTGAAGACACACAAAACTTATTTAATGAAATAATTAGTGATGCTGGGTTAGAAAATTTTTTAAACATAACTTTATTATCTAATGATAAAGCCAAAGACATTTTTAAAATAACCAAAGCCAATGAATTGCTTAAATTCAGAACTGGTGATGATGTTATCATTGTCTTGAATGAGAAGATTTTTGGACTTCTTTCTGAGAACCAACAACGTATTACCGTTGAAGAAGCTGTTGCTAATATTAGTTTTGATTCAGAAAATGATAAGGTTGTTATAACACAACCAGACTTTACCGCACATTCTGGTATTTTACGTAAACACGGTTTCGAAGTTATAAACGTTGTTAGGGAATCGATAAAGAGCTTATATCAGGCTGAAAAAGAAAGAGAAGATGAGTCTAAATCTTCAACGAGAAAAGCAACCGTTTAATCCTGTAATATGAGTGTAGAAGAAATAGCTGAGATAAACCCAGAAGCTTTGATACTTGATGGCTTTGATGAGGCTATCATAGGTATTGCCGAAAGGATAAACCTAGGCCCTGTGGTGGCTTATGATAAAGAAAAAATAATTGAAATACTTATGGGTGAGATGACCCTAACAGAAGAAGATTTTGAAAAAGAACTTCAAGAAGGTGAAAGTATTGAAGGTATTAAATACAAAATTAGTTTAGAATACTTTGAGTTTAACATAATTGGTGGTTGGATGGGAGAATTTACACCAATCTTTATTAGTAAAAATATATGAATTTAGGAAACGAGTTTAGAAAATATGCTACAAAGCATATGGGTATTAGTAGTATGGGTTTACACTATTGGGATAAACGTCAACAAGTGATAAATAATGGTAAAGATGTTGCCAGTTTAACACCTATGATATTAGAAGAAAGAGAATTAAGAGCCACTCAAATCGATGTATTTTCTCGGTTGATGATGGACCGTATCATTTGGTTAAGTGGTCCAGTTGATGACCATATGAGTACTGTTGTTCAAGCACAACTTATGTTTTTGGATAACTTGGAGGTGAGAGATATTACGTTACATGTTGATACTCCTGGTGGGGGTGTTAAGTCTGGTCTTGGTATTGTTGATGTTATGGATTATGTATCATCTGATATTGTAACAATAAACACTGGGATGGCCGCTAGTATGGGTAGTATTTTGTTAGGTGCTGGAACCAAAGGTAAACGTCATAGTTTACGTTTTAGTAAAGTAATGCTTCACCAAGTTTCAAGCGGTGTTTCAGGAAATATTCAAGACATGCGAGTTACTTTTGCTGAAACTGAAAAATATAATACAATATTATTTGGGTTGTTAGGTGAATACACAAATAAAACTCCTGAACAAGTTTTAACTGATTCTCAACGTGATATGTGGATGACATCTGGTGAAGCTGTAGATTATGGTATAATTGATAGTGTTATCACGAATAAGAGAAGGGTAAAAAAATAAATTTAAAAATAGTTGCTTTTAACAAAAAGATGTTGTACCTTTGTTAAAGATTAAAACATATGATTTTTTTAATAAAGTGATATATTTATAATTTACAAGCAAGTTCTTTATTTATGGGGTGTTACAGGTATCGACTGGATATAGTCGTAAATTGTAAGCATGTAGTGCTAAATCGGAAGCACTTAAATCTGTCTATTAACTTTTGAATTGACAACGAACTTATCGTTTCAGAAAATTTCCTTAACGAAGCTACATGTAGCTTTGCTGGAGAGTTAGTGTTGGTCTAAATACACTGATGGTGATAAATTCACCAAATTGTGGTAATCCACTAAATAATGGTAAACCATTCGCTCTTGGTTGAGTAGCGTTAAAATAAATCTATTTCTTAGGGTAAGAAAAACCCTGTAATAAACATGTAGAAAGCTTTTGAAGAATATTCAACACAGGGGTTCGATTCCCCTACACTCCACATCAACGTTTCTTTTGATTCTTTTCAAACTTTACCAACCGAAAAGAAATAACAAACTCCAGTAAATCGCTTTACTGGAGTTACTTTTTTTCAATGTTTTATTTAAAGTTTTAACAAATATGTGTTGTTTACATATTTATAAAAAAATAAAACCATGAAAAAATTCTTACGTAACATGTTATCTTCGGATGGTAAAATTTCCAGTAAAAGGTTAATAACACTTCTAGCTTTTATTTTAATGGGTATAGGTTTCATTGCGAACCTACTATTTGGATATAGCATCGATTCTAATATTTATGATTCGATGTCTTGGATAGTTATTGGTGGATTAGGTTTTACCGCTTCGGAACAATTTGGAACGAAAAAAATTAAACCAACCTCTGATGATTCAGACTCAGACTTAGAATAAACGATAAATAAAAAAAGGACTTGAGGTCCTTTTTTTTATTTGCTAGTTGGCCTTGGCCTTGGTGTTGGTGGTATGATAGGTTTAGATGTTGTGCTTCCACTTTTTGGTTTACCACAACCACAACCGTTGGTTACTGTATTCATAGTTCTTTGAATTTATTGTTTGTTATATATTATAAATACTTGACCATTTGAAAATATATGGTTATATTTAAAAATGTTTAGAAAGAAATATGTTGTCACAATTTTAAATAGTAAATGGGAGGTTTTTAAAAACAAAGAGAGTTTTATTACTATACCTAGAAGCGGTGAATACATTTTTTCTGACGAAAAGTATTATGAAGTGCTTAATATTATTCATGTTTTAGGTGATAAAAAAGGTGTTTTTGTTGTTATAAATGAATCCCCAAATTATTTAAGTAGCTATAAACCAGTAGATTAGTGAAAATATTAGAAAAAAATAGAAATAATACTTGACAAGTCATAACTTTTATAGTAAATTTGCATATATATTAAAACAATAGTTCTTTAAAAATATCTAAAAAAGTAGGTTCTGCAAACAGACCCAAAAACAAATCCGATAGGAGGTGCTGAACCTTCAAGGTTATAAGTATTTAATACTTATAACTGACAAAAAACAGAGATGGTGTAAGGCCATTTAAAACATACTTCAGGTATACGTGAGTCCTGTAAAATAAACACGAACCACTACTTTGAGATACATAGGGAGTTGAGCATAAGTTAATGCTAGGACGTTTGAGTCCTTGATGAGGTATCGAATCCTTACGCCCTACACATTGCGAAATAGAGCAGAGGAAGCTCGCAAGGCTCATACAGTGTAAAAACTGAAAAATATTCGAACTAAAAATAATTTTAATTGTTAAGTTCGTTTTTATTAGTTCACCATATTTATTAATATGGAAAAATATGATAAAGATGAACTTATTAAGTTAATTTTAGATAAGAATATGCCTTATTCCGTTATTGGTAAAATGCATGGGGTTTCTGGTAATGCAATAAAAAAAATTGCTAAAAAATTAGAAATCCCACTCCCTAGGAGACGAAAAATAAATGATGATGAAAAATTCAATCATGGTGGTTATCGAAAACATAGTTTAGTTAACCAAATTAATGATGAAGATTTTTCTCTTCTAATTCAAGAGTCAACTAATTGGGTGGAAATAGGTGGTAAGTTAGGATATAAGACGGTAGTCTCATCCAATGTAAAGGACTCTATTGAGAAACGCTGTTCAATGTTAGGTGTGGAACTTAATCTCGTTAAATCAATAGATATTTCTAACTTAACTAAAGATGAACTTTTTAATAAACGTAAGAATTGGCAATCCGCTAGGGGTGCAATTCAAAAACACGCTAGAAAAGTCTATCTAATAGAAAACCCAACACCTAGATGTGTAGTTTGCGAATATATCAATCATGTTGAAATAGCCCATATAAAAGCTGTTTCAGATTTTGGTGGTGATATAACAATAGCGGAAATTAATTTATTGTCAAATCTCATAGGATTATGCCCTAACCATCATTGGGAATTTGATAATAAATCAATAACAAAATAACCTTGAGGTCGGGGGTTCGAATCCTTCTTTCGCTACAAATAGGGTAGTCTTCTAACTACTAAGATACGGGTTGTTGATACTCGTGATGAGGCTGAAAATCCCTCCCACCCTACAAATACAGAGTTCGTCTAAGTTAGGACGCTCCCACCGAAGGGGGAAATGGTGTATCGAATCACTGCTCTGTGCTAAGTCTATCGTCATAGACAAAAGAGTTTGCGAGAGAGTGGAACGGAAAACCATTCTGGACTCATAATCCACGAGATATTCGGTTCGACTCCGATTTTCGCTACAACTTGGAATAAAAGAATGGTTACTGCAATAAATTTGTTGATACACAAAAAAAAACTCATTCTGACAACATTAAAAGCCCTCCTAGTGAGGGCTTTTTTTATGTAGAATAGTTAAAAATTAAATTGTTTATTCGATATTATTTTTGTACCTTTGTCTTATGGAAAATAAATTATTAATCATAGGTTCAGCCAGACATGGGCTGTAACTTTTTAATAAATCGTTATATTTATATAGAAACATATAGATATGACAACAAACATTTACACACTAACTGACCCAAGAACAAATCAAGTAAGATATGTAGGGAAAGCAAATAATGTATCTCAAAGATATAAAGCACACTTAAATAAAGCTAGAAAACACCAAATCCATAAATGGAATTGGATTCAACAATTAAAACGAGAAGGATTAAAACCAATAATTGATGTAATTGATGTAGTACCAATAGATGATTGGATTTATTGGGAACGTTATTGGATTAGTCAGATGAAACAATGGGGTTTTAACCTAGTTAACTATACTAATGGTGGTGATGGTTGCACATCCGCAAATCAAACTAGCTTTAAGAAGGGACAGGGTGGTAAAAAGGTTGTTGGTTATAATAGAGATGGTGAAAAGGTTTATGAATTTGATAGTATGCGACAAAGTGAGCAATTCATCAAAACTCGTAGCATGTGGGGGGTTTTAGTTGGTAAAAGAAAAACTTGTAAGGGGTTAGCTTGGTTTTACGTGGAAGAAATAGGAAAATTAAATAACGATGAAATCAAACGACTGGTTATGTCAAAGTTCGAGAGAGTTAAACAAAAACCGAACTCTGGTAATTTTGTTATAGGTCAAAACGGGTTAAGAAGTAAAAAAGTTTTAATGTATGACTTAGAGTGGAATTTTATAAAGGTGTTTGACTCAGCAAAGTTAGCTGGTGAGTATATTGGTGTTACAGGTGGTGCTATACAGTACGCTTGTTTAAAAAGTAAAAAATCACAATGTAAAAATAATAAATTTAAATATAGATAAAATGGAAAATAGAAAACTAAGATTATGTGTTATAGGGCATCAAAGACATGGAAAAGACAGTTTAGCTGAAATACTGAATGAAGAATTTGGTATGAAGTTTAAATCTTCGTCACAAGCTGCTGCTGATATTTTTATCTACAATGAGTTGAAGGAGAAATATGGTTATAAAACACCAGAAGAGTGTTTTGAAGATAGAATGAACCGAAGAACAGAGTGGTATAACTTGATTTGCGGTTATAATAAAGACGATAGAGCTAAATTAGCTAAGGGAATCCTTAAAGACGCTGACGCTTACGTGGGGATGAGAGATAGAGCTGAAATCGATGAATGCCTTAAACAAGGTTTATTCGATTTGATTATTTGGGTTGATGCTTCTGGACGTTTACCACAAGAAGATTATAATTCCTTTAATATTGATACCTCGTGTGCTGATATAGTGATAGAAAACAATGGTACTTTCGAGGAATTCAAAACAAAAGTTTTAAGATTAGGTAAAATTATTTTCAAATAATTTGGTTATTAAAAAAATTTGACATACCTTTGTCTTATGGTTGAGTGACCGAGTGGTAGGTTAGAGCTAAAGCAATAGTTCTACACGTTTGTTCGAATCAAACCTCAACCTCAAACGGCCTATTAGTTCAGTGGCAGAATGGAGAACTCTAAACTCTCTTGCGTAGGTTCGATTCCTACATGGGCCACAAAAATTTTACTTTTTAACATAACAGTGTATATTTATATAAAAACAAACAAAATGAAGTAGATTGAATCAAAATTAAGAACCGTCTCTAGAAGAGACTTATCAATTGGTGTACAAGCTTTACAAAGCGGTCATTCAACCATTGATTTCCAACATCAACACCCAGAGATTGCTAGAGAATGGCAATCAAATTCAAATTATCTGGTTTTTTTAACAGTTTCTGATGAGACTGAATTAATCAAGCTAATAACAAAAGCTATATTGTACGGTATAAAACATACTGTCTTTCGCGAACCAGATTTAGGTAACCAAATTACAGCGGTTACTTTAGAACCAACAGATTTTTCGAGAAAATTAACAAGTTCATTACCATTATTAGGGAAGGAGGCTCAGTGTGTCTAAATTATCTGAAATTGTTTTCCATTTTAATAAAAAGCATTTGGAAAACCCGACTATACCTATGTGGGTGATAAAATATAAGGGAGAAACGTTTTATGTTCACCATGTCGATGTCGATAAGGGTGTAGGTTTTTCAACAAAAGAAACCTTAAATAACGAACATACCAAGGGCTCAATTAAGTTTAAAGGTGTTTTACAGCTAGTAAACGAAAACGAGTCTATTATCGCAAAAATAACCAGTTAAATACTTAGCATATGGAATAGATAAGAGGACCAACCTGAATTTTAAGTATCAAAGACACTCTCAAGGACATTCTGTCCTTGAAACAAAATAACTTAACTTAAAAAACTTAAAAAATGAAAACTCAAGGACAAATTACAGAAGAAATTACCAAATATTTAAAGAAAACATCAAATCATTTATTTGTGATAAATAAAGACACTTTCTACACGGTTAACATCATTGAAATTGATGGCAAACAGTACAAAGTTAGTTTGTTAATCAATGAAGCGAACCAGAGCGTTACGATTACCGAAATTCTCGCTGATTCATCATTCAAATGGTACGGTAACAACTCTTTAAGTGTTGTAAAAGATAGTTTATTCCCACCACACTACAAAGCTAAATCGATTCCTTATTTTAAAAAGATGAAAGCTATGGTTGATGATATATTATCTAAATTGACTCTGGATAAATCAAAGAACAAACTTATATTAGAAGAGTTTGTTTTTGATAAAGTACAATAATTTAAAGCCCCTTAAGGGGCTTTATTTTTTTATTAGAAATTTTTTTACTACCTTTGTAAAAAAGTAAATATGAGGTTAAGTAAAAATGTATTTGTAAACGCTAGGAATCAAGAAGTTTTTAAGGTATACTTGAATGAAATAAGAGCCTATAAACCTTTTAGTAGGTTTGAAGAGATAGAACTTTTTAAAAAACTAGAGGGGTCTTACGATAAAGCTGTTGTTGATAAAATATGTAAACACAACTTACTATTTGTGGTTAGTGTTGCAAAACATTATGCTAAGATAATGAAGGGTGTGACGATTTCTTTAGAAGACTTAGTAAATGAAGGTAATATTGGGTTGTTTTTAGCTGTATCTAAATTTGATTACAAAACGGGTAATAAATTTATTACTTTTGCGGTTTGGTTTATCAAACAAAATATTTTGAATAGTATTCAAAATAATGTTAAGACAATTAAGGTCCCAAAAAATGTTAAAGAAGAAATTAAAGTATTCATCAACAAAGAACAGCAACTATGTCAAGAATACGGGAGAAATGTTACTGTAATTGAAGTCTTTAATGAATTGAAAAGTGAGGGTGAATTTAAACACGAAACATTAACAAGATTAGAAGAAAAACTAAGGATAAATAATTATGAGATTAGTTTAAACACGAAATCACCATTAGATGAAAACTTAACGTATGAAGATTTATTGGTTTCAGTAGATACAACACAAGAAGATAGTCTGGCACATGATTATAACAAAGAAACTACAAATGAAATTTTATCCTTGTTATCAGATGAAGATTCAGATTACTTGATTGATTTTTTTGGGTTAAACGGTTATGAAAAACTTTCGTTAAGACAAATGAGTGAAAAGTATTTAACATCAGTGAATAGTGTTAAAACGAAAATAAAAAAAATAATTAACAACGTTAAAAACAAGAGTAAAAACTATAACAAAGTAAAAGAAAAACAAATCGAGGTTAAACAATCGAGATTTTCTAAATCAGTAACTTTATGGCCAAGTTAATATGAAACAAAATATAAAACAAATACTAAGAGAAAGTTTGACTTTAGAACAAAGAATCAAACTAGAAATTCAGATTCCTTCTGATATACTACAAATAAAAGATATCTTCAAAGAAAATGGTTATAAACTTTTTCTTGTTGGTGGTGCAGTACGTGATGCTGTCTTGGGTAAAACACCAAAAGATTGGGATTTATCAACAGATGCTATCCCAGATAAAGTAGAGGAAATAATGAATAAAGCCAACATAAAAACCTTACCAACAGGAAAGGCTTTCGGTGTTATAAATGTTTTCACCTCTGAAGGTGAATATGAAATAGCTACATTTAGGTCAGATGGTGAATATAAAGACGGTAGAAGGCCAGATACGGTTAAATTCGGCACCATTGAAGATGATGTGATGCGTAGAGATTTAACAATAAATGCGTTGTTCTACGATATCGAGACACATGAAATTATTGACCTTGTTGGTGGTGTTGAAGATATTAAAAATGGTATTGTTAGAACCGTTGGTCTTCCAGAAGATAGATTTAAAGAAGACCGACTCAGAATCATGAGACTTTTTAGGATGGTGAGTAGATTTGGTAGCCAATTGGACCCATTGGTTGATAAAGCTCTACAAAAAGATTCTAGCCTTGAAGGTATTTCAGGTGAACGAATTCGAGATGAGTTTATCAAAGGTATTCAATCAGCAAAATCACAAAACAACTTTTTACTAATGCTTGATAAGTACAAGTTATTTGAATGGATATTCAAAGGGTTAAATGTTGATAAAAAAGCTTTCACTAATAGTGACGATTACATTGTACTAATTGCTAGATTGCTAAAGAATAACAGTCTCGATATATTGAGGAAGAACTTGAATGAACTCAAATATTCGTCAGACGATATAAAGGCTGTTACATTTCTTATTGCTATGCTTAAATTAGAAGTTGATACTGCTGTTTTACTTAAAAGAGCACAAGAAAAATCTGGTGTTAGTTTAGAACAGTTAAAAATTTTTGGCAAAAGCGAGGGTTTATCAACACAACTTTTAGATGCTTTTGAAAAGTTTAGACTTAGTGTTTCTGGAGCTGAAGTTATGGATAGATTAAATCTAAAACCAGGAAAAGAAGTTGGCGATACCATTCTTAGAATTGAAACAGATATTTTTAAAAAACTTTTATCAATGAATGGGGGTGTTTAAACACCCTCATTCTAGGTAAAGAGATAAAGATGTTTATTATACTTGATTTAATTGAAATTTTGACTATACTTATTGAATATTAAAAATTATGGCAAAATACTTAGTTACCTTCAATGACCAAATAAACGACATTGAAATTAATGGTTTCAAAATTATGACTGATAAAGAAGTCGAAATGTTTGAAGAATTGGCTACTAGCATTACATGGGACTTTACATATCCGCTAAACGGAGGAAATAATCTCGAATTTTCAAGTGGTGAGGATTTATTAACTAGATTGGAATATAAAGAAATTTCTAATGACGAATATAAGGTAATTAGCAAAACCTTTGAGGAAAAATTCGGGTCATTCATTACCATCGAAGATTTAGAAGGTATCATCAATGAAGAAGATGAACACGATTTTATCGATGATGAGTTCGAAGATGAGGATGAGGACGAAAACGAAGAATATTGATGTTTTTCAAATAATATAATATTTATATAGAAATATTATCATGAGAAAAATTATATTAACTGAGGCTCAAAAAAACCAAAAAAAATTAGAGGTTCAAAAAAGTATTATCGAAAATTTCGCCACGACTTTTAATAAAATAAAAAGGGTTGATGAAGAAAATATAAACCCCAAAGGTGAGGGTGGTAAAAGCGATACTTATTTTGAAACGCTTAGCGGTGCTCTGGAACAAGTTCGAACAATAGCTAATAATTTGGGTTATGAAGTAGATGATGAAGATATTTGGACCAACTACGGAACTGGTGGTATCCCATACGGTCAAACAAAACAAGCTCATATAGGATTGTTGAAAAACGGCAAACCAATTTTGGGTAAATCAGGAAAACCTCTAAATAGAGGAATACGTGTTGCCATACTTAGAATGGATAGTGGCAGATATGAATTAACAGCTTATAAAACATTTTAATTATGAAAAAAATCCTCAGTGAATCAGAAAAAAAAGCTATTTTAGTTAGCAAAGAAAAGAATATCGTAGAAAGTTTTAAGAAAAACTTTGATAGAATTAAACGTCTGGATGAAAACGACTACGGTGATGAAGATTATGAACAAGCGAGTAGAGAAGTTGAATATGGTGTTAACCCATATAATCAAGAATTAGATGAGGCTAGACCTAGACATCGTTCTAATAACTTTAGTGTTCAAATAAATATTCAAGAATTAATTTTAGATGTTAATGTTGATGTGGAAGCAGAAGAACCAGATGTAAACTACGGTGGTGGTGTTTCTGTCAACTCAATTGAAGTTGGTGGTGTTGATGTATCAAGTTTCATCGGTGAAATGGGTTGGATGGAATTAGTTTCAGAAAAGGCTGGAGAAGCTGTAAGTACTAGAATGGCTAGTCAAGCAGATGATAGGTCATATGATACAGACGACTATTAAAACGATTGGTGAAAACATATAAAAACTAAATATTTATATGTAGATTAAACTATTTATCAATATGGAAGTAAGAAATTTTATAGTAACCACTATACGTAAATATTTGAATGAAAATAGAATAAGAAATGTAAACGAAGCATATGATGATGTTTCTATGGATTATATCAAAAGCAGAAAAAAATTATCTGACTATAATAACTATCAGGATAAAATAACTATAAACAATAACACATACCTTAATTTTATTGAAAAGGATGATTGGTTTTTATGGGGTAGTATTTATGTTTTTGATAATGAAGATGGTACTGAAATAGCGAATGCAACATATGGTATGGTTAAAGAAAGTTCACCAATGAAAGCATCGATTGATGTGAGAAATGATAAAAGAAGAATGGGGATTGCTTCAAACGTCTACCAATGGGTTGAAAAATTAAGCGGCTATAAATTATATCCAGAATCACCACATAGTAATTCAGCAGAAGCACTTTGGACCAACCCAAACAGAAAATTTGGTTTTGATAAATAATTTGAGATGAAAGAAGAAATATTGAGTATAGCATCCGACCTTAGAGAAGGTTTTATATCCACCGATGAAGCAAAAGCGCAGTTATTGTGTTTATCTAGTGTTGTAACCCAAAATGAGTTACCTGAAGGGCGGTTATTGTGTTTATCTAGTGTTGCAACCCAAAGTGAGTTACTTGAAGGTTGGGTGGATTTAAACACTCTATCACTTGAACAGATGGCAGAACATTTAAGAAATAAATATATGTATAGTAGTAGTGGTGATGCCAAGTGTATTTATCATTTACTTGAGTTTTATGATAAACACAAAAATCTCCCTACTAACGGGTGAGCATATTCTCACCACTAAAATTAAATAGATAAAATGAGTAAAGATATAAGAGAAATGATTGATAAAGTTAAGAACTTTAACCAACTAGTAAATGAAAGTAATAATGATGATGGAAGTAATTTAACACCAGAACTTTATGAATTTGTTAAAGGCAACGCATTTAAAAATTGGTTTGGTGATTGGGAAAACGATAAAGAAAATTCATCTAAAGTTGTTAATGATAATGGTTACCCACTTTTACTATATCATGGTTCAATAGCGAATGAATTTAATGAATTTGATATTAATAAAACTAATGATGGTATTCATTTTGGAAACATTAAACAAGCAAAACACTTTTCTGATATGCGTGGTGGTAAATTATATAGAGTATTTTTAAATATTAGAAATTTAAGTGATGGTTTTGATATTGAAAATAAACAATCAGCCTTAATTAATCAATTACGTAAAGATGGTGTTGGGTGGGATGAATCAATAGAAATAGCAAGCGAAAAAATTAATTATAAACAGCAATTAAATGGATATGATGGTATTAGGTATTTGAATACAGTAGAAGGTGACGGTTATTCGTTTGTTGTTTTCGACACATCAAAAATTCAATTAATTTAACACATAATTTTATGTGAAAAATAGAAAATTAGATATGAAATACGAACAAAACTTTACGATTTTAAGAAACCTTAACGAAGGTGATAGTTTCATTACCAAAGCAAACACCGAATGTCTTTATTTGAAAAAGCTTGGTGATGATAAGCATTTAATCAAAGATATTGGGTATAACGCAACGCCTGTTGATGGTATACCATATGTTGTTTGGTCTATTCGAAAAGTAAATCCATTTGTACCATCAGGTAAGTTTCCAATATTCAAAAAAATAGAAAATTAGATAAAATGAGAAAAATTACTTTAACAATCGAAGACGAAGAAACAAGTCAAAATTTGTCAATAACTACAACTGTTAGTCTTGTAAATGAAATGTATGAAATACATGGTATAAATGCGATGACAGAAGGTCTATTGGCTATTAATGAAGAAATAAATAAAAAGACTGGTGAAGAAGTTAAAATATTGTTACCAAAAGCTTTTAACTAATAATTTTATTTGTATCTACCAGATGGGTGGGGATATTTATATATAAAAGAAAATGAAGGATTTGAAACAATTTATTAAAACAACTATACGAAAGTTTTTAACTGAAAATAAAAATGATAATATAAATAAGTTGAAACAACTATATTTTAAGAATGGGTTTAGTGGTGAAAATATTATTAATATGGTAGAAGAAGGTTATTTTAAAGATATAGAATGGTTAGATGAAAATACATTAATTGTTTATAGAAGTATCTCTTTACCAGAAAGTAGAGTAAATAAATTTAAAACATCGATTGGGGGTGGAATAGGACAATATTGGTCATATAATAAAAATATAGATTCCATTTGGGGTCGTAATGCTGAGTATGAAGTTGGTAAAAATGAGAACATTGTAGACATTCGTTGTAAAGGATATCTGAACTTAGAAGATATTGATTTTGAAGATTTACGATATGCTTTCAACGATGATTTTCATAATTTTTGTGATGAACAAGAAATAAGAGGAAAACAAGGCGGGATTACAATAAAACTAAAAAAATGTTTTATAACTTAAAAACTTGGGGTAATTTTTATTCAAATAAAAAGACTGGTGAAGAAGTTAAAATATTATCACCAAAGGCTTTTAACTAATAATTTTATGTGAAAAAACATGAAAGATAATTTAAACACGAATCTTCCTGAGGAAAAACCAGCCTTTTTGGTAAGTGCTGTTATAACTAGTTATTTGTGTGATAGCTGTGGTGAAAAATTCACAGGAGAAAAACATAAAATATATGATGAGAATTTCAATGAGTTTTATGGGTTAATAGAGTGTGATAAATGTTTTACTTCTAAGATGTGATTAAATGAGTAACCGTTATATTTTCATGTAGATTAAACTATTTATTAATATGGAATCAAGAAATTTTATAGCAACCACTCTACGTAAATATTTGAACGAACAGAAAGATGTTGAAAGTAATCTAAATGGTAATTTTAGAAAATGGTTTGGGGATAGTAAAGTTGTAGATAACAATGGAAACCCGATGATATGTTATCATGGAACATCAAAAGGTGGTTTTACCGAATTTCAACCTAAAATTGGGTATAAAGGTAAACCAAAACAACAAGTAGATTTAGGTTCTCATTTTTCAGTTGATAAAGAATATGCTTCTGGTTATGCTGGTGATAAAAAAACATCGAAGGTATATGAATCTTTTTTAAAGATAGAAAACCCATTATATACAAACCAATTGTTTTATAGAGAAGATAATGAAGAATTATTTCTTAAATATTTAAAATTTGTTGTTAATACATTTAAGTTAAAATTGGGTGGGGATTATTATTATGATAAAGTTGGTAATAAACAAGTTGAACCACAAAATATTATGATTAGTAGTTTTCTTATTGATAAGATACCATCAGCAAAATTATTTAATAGTTTAGTTGCTTTTGGTTTTGATGGTGTTTTTCATGAACCATATAATATGGAGGGGTTACATCACTTTAAAAAACACCCAATTGCATATATTATTTTAAACCCATCCCAAGTTAAATCAACTGAAAATGATGGTAGTTGGGATGTTGCAGATAACAATATTTATTCTTAATTTTGGTGTGAAGGTTTTTATTTGGAATCTTTAATTTTTATCCCTACCTTTGAAGAAATACAGTTTTATTATGGAAGAATTTAGAGAACACGATTGGAATCACATGCACGATTGTATATTACACGCAACGTGGAATACAACAAAAAAGAAATCTACGAGAGAAGAACTTGTAGAGATATTCAATAAACTACCAGAAAACATGAAAGGAGATGCCTATGAATGGGGTATGTCCGATACCTTATGGCGTGATAAGTTTATTGAATGGTACGAGAAAAACTGTTTATTTATGTAAATCGAGATATTTATTAATATGGAGTCAAGAAATTTTATAGCGACAACTATACGTAAATATTTGAATGAAAATGATTTTGCCTTTGGTGAATTCCCTAAACCGAAAAAGGAGGTATATATACAATTACTTGATAGGGCAAGAAAGGATGGGTTACTATCAGATTTACATTATGGTGATAAGAGAATTAGAGAAATCGCTATTGAAATAGCTAAAGAGTTTGAACAAATGGAAGAACTTAATAGACAATCAAACAAAGATTTGTTTTTAGGTCTATTTTATCAAAGGATACCAAAATGGGCTTGGGCAAAACCAACACATAATATTTTATTAAAATATGATTTACGTAAATAATATTTTGGTAAAATGGAAATAAGAAATTGTAATTATGCCGATACCCACCACTTTTTAAAAATAAATCAAAATAAAACTTGACATATCAAAAAAAAGTAGTACCTTTGCTTAACTTTTAGAAATAGGAGTATATTTATAAACAACGAAAACAAAAAAACACAATGAGAACTTTTAACATACATATGAATTCGATTATTAATTGGAGACGCTCAAGTCACCATATTGAGTCGGCTATGTCTGAAAGTTTCTTTAATGATTATTGATATTCATTTTAAAACATAAGAACTAACCCGACTCCAAAAAGTCGGGTTTTTTTTGTTTGGGCCAAACCCAAAATAAAACAAAGATAATGTTCATTGACGTATTGATTATTTACACAGGATACAGGCTTGGTGTCGGTGGGCTCTCCAAAAGCTTCACGAGTCGTTTCAATTACGGCATTCTGTGCTATTAATACATACTCGCCCATTGGCGTGGTCAGCTGGCTCCAACCCAGTTCTCAACAGATTCTAACGATTGATTGAGGGTTCGAATCCCTACGAGTATGCTAAGTTTTCGCGATGTTTCTTTAAAAAACAAAAGCTTGGAAGTGCCCAATTGACAGAGGTACACCGTCTTGAAAACGGCTAGGTCGGTGTCGAGCCGATGTGCGAGTTGGAGTCTCGCCATTTCCGCAAAATATATGGTCTTTGAAGCTTTAAGGTGAAGTGTTGGTTTGTGAACCCAAAGAAGACGGTTCGATACCGTCCATAGACCCCAAAATTAAACTTTTATATGGTGTCGGTAGTCCGTAAGTGGTTATCGGGTCTGACTGTGAATCAGAAGAATATAATGTTCCTTGCGAGTTCGAGTCTCGTTCGACACCCCAAAAAATTATTAACTATGAAGAAAAAATATGATATGCTTTAAGGTCTACTAAACAATAGACTTTAAAAGTTATGAGCGTAAATAGAAATAGAAACAAGTTAGCTACAGCTAATACTTCTAGAGAATACGATAATATTATTACTAAACATTATTACCCCCTATATTGGGATGAAGGTATACGTTTTTACCCAAAATATCGTAAGGGGTTTAAAAACCCAAATAAGGTACTTTATCAGTTACAAGTTAGGGCGTATCGTACTTGGAAATATAATAGAAATAAACAGTGGAGATAGTTGGGTCTTCACTAAAATTGGAATTTAGCTCAATTGGTAGAGCACTACACTGATACTGTAGCGGTTAACGGTTCAAGTCCGTTAGTTCCAACAACATTGTGACGGGGCTGGATGGTTTAGGTACCACACTGATACTGTGGGCACTACGTGCAAAGTGGGTTCGATTCCCACCGTCACGACCAAATGGGGATGTATCGAGGCAAGCTTATATCTTGTATATTCGTAGCGGTAGTTGAAAACGTGGGTTCGAATCCCACCTTCCCTACAAAATTTAAAATGGATAGTTAGCTATAATGGGAGAGCGTTTGATTGTTAATCAAAGGGTTACAGGTTCGAATCCTGTACTATCCGCCCTTTACTTTTTTGTACCTTGTCGTATATTTATATTAAAATAGATATATGGCAAGGAAACAAAAAACAATACATTACATTTATAAGACAACTAATCTTATAAATAACAAATATTACATAGGTATGCATAGCACATCTAATTTAGATGATGGGTATATGGGAAGCGGTCGGTACTTAAGAAGAAGCATACGTAAGTATGGTATACTTAATTTTAATAAAGAGATACTAGAGTTTTTTGGAACAAGAGAGTTATTGATTGAAGCAGAGAAGCAAGTAATCACACCAGAAATGATTACGGATATTAATTGTATGAATCTTATGGGTGGAGGTAGTGGTGGATTTATTAGTGTTGAACAACAGAAGCATCGTTCAGAATGTGCTGGTAAAGCACATGGTGAAAGAATAAAAAACGATTTAGAATATAGAATACGTTTTTTAGAAAGAATAACAAAGATAATGTTGGATAATATTAAGTATGGTAAAATGTTAAAGAGTAAACGATTTACAAATAAAAAACATAGTGAAAAATCTAAACAATCGATTGGTTTAGCTAATAGTATTAAACAGAAAGGGAATTTGAATTCACAATATGGTACTTGCTGGATAACAAATGATAATGAAAATAAAAAAATAAAAAAAGAAGATTTTGATAAATGGATTGGTGAAGGTTGGATTAAAGGGAGAAAATAATTAAATATTCCAAACAGTCGTAATGGACTTGCAGAAACAATAGGACAACTTTTAAATAAGTGGAAGAACTGGCGATATTTTAATGACACTGCGTGGCTTAGTGGAAAAGAGCTGTCTCTCATAAGGATAGCCAAGCGAGTTCGAACCTCGTACACACAACTATGCACTTATAGTCCCATTGGTCTTCGAAACCGATAAGGGTAGCGGAACTGAAATCGGGGGTTCGAATCCCTCTAAGTGTTCAAAACCCAAATAATAAAGATTTTAATATTAGTGGTAAAAGTTATTCATTTGAAAGATTAAAAAAAGAAGTAGATAAATGTATTATGGTGTGTGCAAATTGTCATATTGAAATACATGAAGAATTAAGAAAATAATGGATTGTTAGCTCAGAGGCAGAGCAAACGGCTACGTGTGATGATTAGCTTCACACAAAAGAGTGTTAACCGTTAGGTCGAGATTTCAAAATTCTCACAATCCTCAAATTACATGGCGATATGGCAGAGAGGCCCATTGCAAACGGCTCATATCCGTTGTCCCTACAAGGACCCGTTGGTTCGAATCCAACTATCGCTACTAAAAACACCTCTATATTCCCCTCGTCTTCGAAACGAGAGCGTGATAACGGATGAAAATATGGGTTCGAATCCCTTTAGAGGTACAAAAAATGGTTTATGAAAAAATTAAAAATAGGAAATGACTTTTTAACTGGGTATTACTTAGGTCAAAAATTTGATGGGGAGTTTAAAGAAACTGGGTTAAGAAGGTATCAACCATACTAGAACTAAGTCATACCCAAGTAAGACGATTTATTGAGAAGAATTATATTGGTAACTATTATAGACGTAAATAGTTTCGAATATTAGTAAAATCACTATACACACATCGTCCAACTGAACAGGACATCGGTCTACGAAACCGAAAATTTGAGTTTGAATCTCAATGAGTGTACAAAGACATTAATGGGGTTCGATTCCCTTCTTGGTCACAATGGTTCTGTTGTATAACTGGATAATGCCTTGGTTTCCTAAACCAATGATTGTAGGTTCAAATCCTATCAGAATCACTAAATGCACCGTTGGCAGAAATGGATATTGCGCTGGTCTTCTAAATCAGTTCCCTTTATGGGTTTCTAGGTTCGAATCCTAGGTGGTGTACTAAATGGAAAATTTACCTACAAGGTGTGGGCGCAATTTGCTAAATTGTTGATGCGGTTAATAGCCGCATGGGAGTCGGTATCTCAGTTTTCCGCTAAATAATCAATACATTAACTTTTTATCAAATTCAAAATATTTATTAGTATGAATTTGATGATTAAGAAATTACTTAGGGAAAACCTACAGCAAGCTGATAAAATTTTTTTTAATTCTGGTAAATTATCACCAGAAGAAAGAGAATTTGTTTTATCAATAACCAAAGGGGATTCATTCACTAGAATCATGGCTGATTGGTTATATCATTTAACAAAAATTTGGTCAGAGACTTTAACTTCTGTAACAACAATTACTTTTATGGGTGATTTTTATAGTTATTTAAAAACTTATGATAAAAATGTTTTACCCGTGGTTCATGATATAAATAATTATACGGCTTTAACAAATGAAAGAGGGGTACATGTACTAGACCTTTTTTCTTGTCTTAAAAATAGAAGTCGGGCTATTTTAAATTTAAATAAACTTCCATCAACAGCGAAAAGAAACTTACAAAATGTTATTAGAAAACCAGAATCTAATGAACATGGTTTTCAAATATTGGGGGATAAATTTCGTGACTTAAATAATAGTTTAACAAATTTACCAAAAGATGATGCTAAAAGACAAATGCTAATGGGAAAAATTTTTACTAGTAAAAATTCATTAGACCAAATGATTGATATGGCTAACCATTATTCATTCGCTTTTAATAGCAGGGGTGAAGAAACCAGTAAAGACGACTTAATAGCTAATTTAGAATACATTAACGCTGATTTGATTCAAAACTCTGAAAATATTTTAGTTGTAAAGGTGAATGATTATGAATCGATGCAAGATATTGGTTGTACTAGTGCGTGGTGTTTTTCTCAACCTGATTCTGACAATTATTGGAATGATTACGCTTCACTCGGTTACGTTTTTGTTATTTTTGATTTTAGCAAAGATTTTGATGACGCAACATTTATGATGACTTATTTACCAGTCACTAGTGAAGTGTATGCATCAACCAACGTATCTTTAGACGCATTAGATATAGATGACGAATTTGACTATTTGTCTAGTATCGGGGTTGATACAAGTTTATTAAATTCTCTTCACAAAAATAATAAACCGAAAGCCAAGGAACCTTTAAAAAATTCAAATCAAATGAGTTTATTTGAGACTGTGATAGTGAAAAAATTATTACGTGATAAATTCAAAGAAAAACAATATATATGAATTTGATGATTAAAAAATTACTCAGGGAAAGTCTACAGCAAGCTGGTAAAACATACACAATGTATCATGGTAGCTCAACGATAATCAAGGATTTTAGTGATGAATTTGTTGGGGGTAAAGAGGCGAACGACCAAGAAGGTCCTGGGATTTATTTTACAACATCTTTAAAAAACGCTATGTCATACGGTGAAAACATTTACACTGTTGAGTTAAATATCAAAAAATCGGTTTCCACACAAGATAATAAAAACGCTTCATTAAAAGAAATAGAGTGGTTAATAAAACAAGCTCCACATTGGAAAGAAGATGCTCAAAATTATCATGAAAACCCAATGATTGGTTATAAAGTAGCGGCTAAGGGTGCTATCGAGTATAATGATAACCCTCATGAACAATTCCAACAAGTCTGGATTGATTTTTATCGAAATAACCCTGTTGAGTATATTAGAAATATGGTTAGGTTAGGTTATGATTCTATAATTATTGAGGGTTTGAATAGTATGATTAGTGGTGAGGAAAATTTAACTCATATAGTTGTTTTAAATCCTTCAATTATCAAAGTTTTGGGTGTTGAATCAAATTAAACTTGTATTTTTTAAAAAATAACAGTATATTTGGGAAAAAAAATATATTGTGAAATTATTAGTTATTGACATTGAAACAACTGGGTTGAATATTGATTCCGACTCAATAATTGAAATCGGTGCTGCGTTGGTTGACACAGACACCAAAGAAATCGAATTGGTTTTTGATAAAGTGGTTAAAGATAAATATTGGGATTCAAAGTTTCATAAAGATGCTTGGATTTTCACCAAGTCTAATTTAACGTTTGAGGATGTTGAAAAAGCTGATTCCTTGGATGTTTATTTTGACGAATTACAAAAACTTTTTTTAGCTTATGATACTGTCGCTTTCAATTTGAGTTTTGATTATAGATTTTTAACCAGAAACGGTTTTAATTTTAGCAAGACCAAATGTTTAATGGAAGCGGTTAAAAATTATGTCGTTTTTAAAAACGAAAATGATAGGTCCGTTAAACCATCAGTAGAAGAAATTTATAATCACTTTTTAGTGGAAGATGGTTCACCAATATATGTTGAAGAACATAGAGCTGGTCCTGACGCTGTTGATGAGGCTAAAATTATGCTTCATATGATAAAATTAAAGGGTACCAATGATTACGTTAGAAAAGTGGTATCTAAAACGGCCAAACCCAAAGACAAACCCAAATTTAAGATTACCAAGAAATATGATATTGTTGATGTCAACACTGAATTTCCTTTCGGGAAACATAAAGGTATCGTTTTCTCTGAAGTTGTTAAAAAAGATATTGGTTACTTAAGGTGGTGCCTTAAAAACGTTAATGGCCTTACATTAACAGATGGAGCTCTTTTGCTTCTGGAGAATTAAATTTGAATTATTAATTTGGAATGTTAAAAAAATTTTCATACCTTTGATTACTAAATAAACTAAAGATGGAAATTTTAGATGTTGTTAATTATGTTTTCAACAATAAGAATGAAACATATTATGATGTTTTATATAAAGGAAAGAAATATAGAAGATATCCAACAAAATATTGGACCTTACACAAAAATAAATAAGATGAAAATACAAATTGATGTCGAAGAGAAAGAATTATATTTTATAAACGTTCCTGAACGGTTTAAAAACTTTGTAATTAAAAATTACGGCTATGCTGGAACGTGGTTGATGGAAACTGATTCTAAAGAACTAAATCACTGGAAGGATTCTTTACCAAAAGGTTATAAGTATGAGGTGTTAGGATTTGTTAATGATGTTATTATCGGTGAAATTACGTCAGATAAGAATTTCGTTCTTCGTAGAGTCGTTTCTCAACACTAAAATTTAATTAAAACACAAAACTTGAAAAGATGAAAAATATTGAATTGAAAAACGAAAAAACCACTTTTGGTGATACAGTGTTATATACCGTTTTAAAACGTATAGCAAACCCTGTATTTAGACTTTTATACGCTGTATCTTGGGTTGTCTTAATACTCACATATATATTTGCAATACCGATATATATACTTGCATTTATATTTTTTAATGATAGAAGCGATATGTTTTCTCACATTATTTATGATAGATGGTTTGAACCTGTTCAGGATTTTTTACTAAATGGTATATAAATCGATATTACTAAAATAAATATACAGATGAGTAGAATCACAATTAATGGCAATAGTTATTCGGGAGATAGTATTGTAGTAACAAATGGTAAAGTAGTTATAGATGGTAAAGATGTAACACCAGATAGTAAAGAGATAAATATTTCGGTTGATGGAAATATTGATGAGTTGAAAGTAGATGCTTGTGATAAAGTTTTAGTTACAGGTAGTGTGAAAAACATATCTACTATAAGTGGTGATGTTGGTGTAACTGGTGATGTTGGTGGTAGTATTCAAACAATATCTGGTGATGTAGAGTGTGGATGTGTAGAAGATTCGGTTTCTACGATAAGCGGTGACGTTAATCACATAGGTTCTTAGTATTATATATAATAAAAATTATAGATATGAAGGAAGTGAATAAATGTTCTACAACGGTAAACAACAACACCAGTAGGGAGATAGTGCAAAACATGATAAATAGATACTCAGACGAAAAATGTGGGTGTAATGCCAAGTATTTTGAGGGTGATGAGTGGTTTTGTGGAAAACACGCACCAAGTAAAATTAAAGAACGAGAAACGAAAAGTTATGAAAAGTGGGTAGCTAAAAATAAAAACAAGAAAATGGAAGCGTTTGACCCTAATAAAGACGGTGTGGATTATTAAGGTAGAATGTTTAATCGGAGAACTGAACAAAAAGTTTAAAAGAAAAAGAGGGTGGATTACTTAATTTTGAATATTTATATATAAAGGAAACTATGAGCAAAGAAATTAGAGAACAAATAAACAAAGTTAAGAACTTTGGGAAACTTCTAAATGAAGGTAAAGAAAACATCAAAACTGAAAAGGAAACATTGGTTATGTTGCAGCTTTTATTAGGTAAAGACTCTGTGTTTTTAACAAATAAAAACGCATATGGTGACAGAAGAAAATACGCCTTTGGTTTTTGGATTGATAAAATAGCGACCAGATATAATATAGAAGATAAATCACCAGCAGGGTATTCTCATCAATATGATGTTGATATTACCTCTTTATTGGAAGATGAATTGGAAAAACAAGGGTTTACAGTAGTAAATGTTTGGATTGGTAGTTGGGTGCATGGTTGGATACATCGTGTTGTTACATTCCCAAGATAATTGGTGTGTGATTTTTTCTTTTAAAATTTTCAACCGAAATGTTGATTAGAAGGATGAACGTAACACTTACACATAACGTTTTGCAGCTAACCGATAGTTTTTGCTTTTCGCAAAAATTTTGGTTAGGTGCTGTTATATTTAGGTTTTAAAAAATTTTATACAAATAAAAATGAAAGAATATCAAAAAGAGTATGAACAATATATGAAAAGTATAACTGATGGTTTTGCTAAACTATGTTCATTTGAAGGTGCTGAATCAATACTTGCTGGAGATGGTAATAAAGTTTCAGTTATGATTTATAAATATCAGGAATTTTTATTGGAATACGATAAAGACTTGAAATATATGTATAGGTTAGAATCACTTGATGAGCGAGTAAAAGAATTTCATAAAAAAAGACAGGAGACTGCCGAAAAATTTTTGGATGAAAACATTATGATTTACGATGTGTGGATTACTAACCATAAAACAAATTCATAAAATTTTTAAAATTGAATATAACGTTTTGGGTATAAGAGCCGTTTTTTCAATGGCTTTTATACCATGTTAGTAGTCTGGTTTTAAATTTCTTTTTTGGTGGGGTGCGGTGGGTGTTAATAACTTTATTTGGTAGTTACGTAACTATTCCGTAAATTTACCGTATAAATAAGAAAACGAAGATTATGAAAAACGAAATTATAAGATGTGAAAGATGCAATGAAGTTCTAAATCCATCAAAAGCAAAGTGGTTAGAACTTTCAAATACAGACAACAACTACTACGTAGAAATTCCAAAAGGGCATATTTCGCAAGGTGGTTTTAGTTTTGGAACTGCTTGTGCAACTACACAAATAAAAGAAACAATTAATAAATTAAAGCAATGACAACACAAGAAGCATTATATAAGTATTTTAAAGATGATAAACAATTATATTTCCAATCCTCTGATGCTTTAACATCAATTGAAGGAGATACATATTTACGTTATCAAAAGACTGGCAAAATAGAATTGTGGTTTGGTGGTAATAATGGAGAAGTTTGTTTGCTCTGCACAACAAACGGAGATAAACTTGAAGCACTAATTAAATCAATAATTTACGGATGAAAAGAGTAGAAACAGCACTGGAAGTTGCCGACTTCAAAAACTTTGAGAAAGTTTGTTTGGAGCAGGATATTAGTATGAGGAAGAAAACGAAACAACTCATCCTTTCTTTTTTGGGGAGTATCAAACCTTTTGTGGTTTTGAAAAAACCAAAGAGTGCGGTGGCAAAAAAAGAAATTTAAAACTTGCTACTAACGTTTTGCAGCTACCCGAAGGAGGGAATACGAAGCACAAATTTTGAATTAAACAATGAACATTAACCGAAGCACTAAGGCTCAATTAACCACTAAAACCCCTCTTTCGGGTAGCTGCTGTTATGCTCTCGTTGTGGATTTATAGTAGAAACTTAATTTAACAAACAAAATAAAATGGAAAAGATAAACGAAAAAATTAAAAGATTAAGATATGAAGTAATTAAAACATTCTTACTATTATTCGCACCACATTTAATGGTTTGCATATTGACATCACAAATAACAACAAATCCAACAGATAACCTTAAATGGCAATTATGTTGGTTTTCAATTTACTTCACGATAGCGTTTTTCATTTATATTTTCGCACCGAAGATTATTAAAAGACGAAATGGTAGCAATGGAGCATAACGGTTCTCGGCTTGGCGAGGTTGGGGACTTAAAAGCACAATCGCTCAAATTATTACTAATGTTAATTAAAAGTACAAATGATGAATAAAGAACAAAACCCCCAATCTTGTCAAGCCGATGTTAAATGCAGGTTTTTTACTATGTATCAATTTAGCCACGTTTGTTTTGAGGGCATTGGCAATTCAGTTTGGAACACAGATGTTTGCTTAGTTAATGGATATTTTGTTAATAATGGTGATAGAGGTAGAATTTATGTTAGAGATGCAACGCCACTAGTATTAAAACATATTTCAAAAATCACAGATGACGAAAGAGAGCATTGCATTATTATTGGCGAAGGTTATTCTTATCAAAATTTTCAACAAAGTCAAATTGACTATTTGCGTTTAAAAGGGTATGCTGTCCCTTTTATGGAATATTCGGTTGAGGATTTAGTTTCGTTCGGGTGGGTTAGACTGCAAACTTGCATTTAACGTTTTGCAGCTACCCGAAGGAGGGGAATACGAAGCACTAAGGCTCAATTAACCACTAAACCCCCTCTTTTGGGTAGCTGCTGTTATATGCTGTGCGGTTTAACCACTAAACCACATACGAAGAAAGAAGCCTTTTTGTTTTATTTTTGTGGTGGTAAATTAAAAACTGAATCTTTATATATAGATTAAACTATTTATTATTATGGAACTACGAAAATTTATAGCAACTACTCTACGTGAATATTTAAATGAAAATATGGAGTATTCAAATAATGTAAAGTTTTTTTCTTCTGGTGATTTAGATATTGAAAAAAAAACATTAATTATACAATTAAATATTATTAACAAATATTTCCCATTTAAGTCTGTTAGTGGTAAATATGATTCAGAAAGTGGTGTTGATTTATATTTTGATAATGGTATTCAAATATCAGGTAAATTCAATAATGAACCATTTATTGTGAATATAAAAATTAATAATAATGAGTACAAATTTGACATATATCCATTTAATACTATGGGTGGGTTGGATGATAATTTGTTAGAAAAGTATGTTGAAGAAATATATAAAGAGGAAAATTCTATTAGTTTAGTAATTGGACATGAAGGTTATGGAATAAAATCAATTACATTAACTAAAAATGAATTAAATGATTATAAAATTTATTTAGTTAATGGGACACAAATAGAAGGTAAAATACTTGGGGTAACACTTAGTGGTAAGAAGGATTTTAGTGAAAAATAAAACAAAATAAGGTTACAATGAAACTCAATACGAAGAACAAACGTAGCATTGCATATAACGTTTGCAGCTACACTTGCAGGTTTTTGTTTTTCACAAAAATTGCGTGTAGGTGCTGTTATATGCTGTGGTTAACCACTAAACAACCTACGAATGGTAAATATTTGTTGTTATAAATAGTGTG
>Ga0209702_10002408_pt1 | contig 32684 bp, 32 predicted proteins | sample FRY01_FD_187210 | JGI IMG/M metagenome (GOLD analysis project Ga0209702, IMG submission 187210) | Freshwater microbial communities from Lake Fryxell liftoff mats and glacier meltwater in Antarctica - FRY-01 (SPAdes) (version 2) | ecosystem: Environmental > Aquatic > Freshwater > Ice > Glacier...
CTGCACAAGTGCGAATCTATGCCCGATCTTTGACCTACGGCTGATGGCGGCGGAGTGATCGTTCCTATTGGCGTTTTTGCCTGTTGGTCAGTGGGGCCGCCAATCGGTGCTGGCATCCCAGGCGGGTCGCGACCCGGGGTGGGTTCCGCGCGAGTTGGCCTAGGATGCGGAGGAGCGTAGGTCTCGCGAATATTCTTGGACTTGTCTTCCAAGACGTGGTGGTGATTGCAGGTAGCGTCCGCGCTCGAACCTCCGACACCGCCACCGAATCGAGGCCCCTATGACCCACATGAATGCCGCCCTCGCGTTTGCGCTCGTTCTCTCTGCCGGCTGCGCCGATCAGATCAGCGACCCAACGGATCCGCTCGACGACGCGTTTCTTTCCGCCGACGGCAAGTCCGACGACTTCAGCATCGTCGATGGCAGCCCTGAGGCCCTCGGCGTCCTGCGCGTCGCCAACGAGCTCTCTGAGTCCAAGCTCAGCAAGACCAGCGGCGTCAGCCTCGGCGCGCGGGTCGCGAAGAACATCCTCGGGGCGCGCCCCTTCGCGACGTTGAAGTCCCTCGATGCCGTGCCGTACGTCGGCAAGGTCTCCTTCGGCAAGCTCATCGACTACGCGAAGGCCAACGGCTTCGTGCCCGTCCGCAACGCTCTCTCCCACAGCGCCAAGGCGACCCGCGTGGGCTGGTCGGGTTATTGGTGGTCCATGCTCAACGGCGAGCTCGCCCTTGGTTGGAGCAACACGGCCGGGCGCAAGCTCTGGACCGAGGCGGAGGCCCGCAGTTTTGACGCCTGCCTCAACAAATACACGACCGACTGCAACAAGCTCATCGCCGACATGGGGGCCGACAAGGGCAAAAAGCTCTCGCCTCTCATGAAGTTCGACCTTTACGTCCGCAACCGCGTCATCGCCCAGTATGGCTCCCTCGCGAACGCGTCGGCGTCGGCGATCTCACGGGCCACCAAGACCGAACTCGACATCCACTACATTGGTAACAACACCAATCATCGCTATTGGGATGCGCGGGGCTACTCGGGCAAGTGCATCGGCTGGGCGTTGGCCACGATGTCTTGGGACGAGCCCACCAAAGACGTTGAGTTGCATGGCGTGCTCTTCAACCCGGCAGACATCAAAGGAATCCTCGCAACTATCTATAATGGCGCCCAGTTCTTCGTCCCCGAAGACCTCGTGATGGGTCAAGAGTTCCACGACGCGAATGACTCCAGCGCCGCGGCCTACGAAGACGTCCTGCCCCATGATCTCTTGGTCGCCCTCGCCAAGACGATCGACAAGGGGACCATGCTAGAGGCCGACCTCGACCCGGGTGATGGCGTCTGGAACTACCCGATCCACGCCTACGACGTGACCTGGACGCCGTCGAAGAATGGCGTCGTCGTCGGCCGCATGGTCCTGCACCACGCCGACGACGAGGTCGATATTGACGCGGTCTTTACGACGAACGCTGCGCGACCCGACCTCAAAAAGCGCTCGCTCGACTTCGAGCTGACCGTCGCAGCCGGTTGGTCCGGAGACCTCACGGCGGCCAAGGGCAGCCGCTGGATCGGCTCCGCCATCGACACTCACCCTGACGCCATCATCCTCGGCCTCGAAGAGGGTTGGCGTCAGACGATCTATGACTACTCCGGCACGCAGATGAAGCAGGAGGTCAACTTCCAGCTCATCAAACGCGAAAAGAATGGCTCGAAGTGGGTCCCCATCGTGGACACCCTCCTGAGCGACTACTACGCCGGCCGCCGCTAGGCTCTGGCCGCGGTTTCTCGCAAGAGGCCTCGCCGTTATCGGCGGGGCCTTTTTATTGGCTGGCGCCGTCGGCTGCACGGTCTTCTTGCGCCGGAGCCGGCCCACCGGCATGCTGCGTCCATGGGGTGTCTCTTCTCTGGTTCGGGCGTAGCGCGCGCTGCTATGGCTTGGGTGTTCGCGTGCGTCCTCGGTTGGGGCTGCGCTAGCGAGGCCCCGCGTGCAGACGGCGCGAGCTGTCGGTTGGATGAAGACTGCCTGAGCGACTTCTGCGTGGGCCTGTGTGTCGACCCGGAAGGCGACGCAGACGCTGACGGTCTCAGCAACGCCCGTGAACGGACGCTGGGCCTAAACCCCTTCGCGACGGATACGGATGGTGACGGGTTCGCGGACGGGCTTGAATTCGCGACGGACAGCGACGGAGACGGCAAGAGCGACGCCATTGAGAGCGCCTTCTCTGATGTCGACGGGGACTGCATCGTCGATTCCCTCGATGCCGACGATACAGTAGGCAACAAAGACCTGCGGGTGTTAGCGGCTGTGATGTGCCGCAATAAGGGCCTCTGTAGCGGCGCGATTCGCCCCACGGCGAGCTGCACCGCCGGGCAACTCACCTGCGACTATTCAGCGCTCGCTGCGTGGGAGGGAGAGGTCGAGAGGACCTGTGACGGGCTCGACAATGACTGCGACGGCGAGACGGACGAACACTTTGTGTACATCGATTCGATATTTGCTGTTGCGGCCATCGGAGATGCCTGTTTTGGCGTCGGGGACTGTGCGGAAGATGCCGGTATGGTCCACTGTGACGCCGCTGGGAGGGCCGCGCTGTGCTCCGTCAATGCCGGTGGGAGCCGGTTCGCGGGCGAGATCTTCGATGTCGACTGTGACGGCATCGACAATGATTGCGATGGGGACACCGATGAGGAGATCGTCTGGCTTGACCCCCTAGATGGGGCTCTGTTGACCGCAGGCTCGCTGTGTCGCGCGGGTGGTGCGTGCGGGCTCACTTTTGGTGTGGTCGAGTGCGCGCCGAGCGGCGAGACCGGCCTCTGCTCGACCGGCCCAGGCGGGACGGCGGACCGCAGCCGCTCGGAGGCCTGCAATGGCGTCGATGACGACTGCGACGGCGCAATCGACGAGGATCTCGCGCTCGAGATGGGTCCCGGCGAGCGGATCCCTCTCGGCGGCCGTTGCGGACTTGGAACGTGTGACGGTGGGCAGGTCTTATGTGCCGGCGACGGCTCTGCGCAATGCTCGACGGATAGTCGGAAGACAAATGAAGTCTGCAATGGCCTCGATGACGACTGCGATGGGGACGTGGACGAGCTCGCCGATGTCCGCCAAGCGTGTCCCACCGTCGGGGTCTGCGGGCAATCGAGCCTCTTATCGGGCCGCTGCGACGGAGCGGGGCTTGTATGCCGCTACGACGACGGGACCGCGTGGCACAGCGGCCAACGCGAGGGGCGCTGCGACCAACGTGACGACGACTGTGACGGCCTCACAGACGAGGACTTCGCGACAACAGCCGGGCTCCCTGCCGGCGCTGCGTGCGTGGGCGTCGGGGCCTGCGCCGGGGCTTTGGGCGTGGTCGTCTGCGGCGAAGGTGGCCTCACAGCCGCCTGTAGCGCGAACGCGACGGGGACCCTCGAGGTCTGTGACGGGCTTGACAATAGCTGTGATGGCGAGACCGATGGCGGCCCTCTCTCGGACGCAGATGCCTGTGTCGGTGTCGGTGTCTGTGGCCCACAGGGTGGTGGTCTTGGCGCGTGTGAAGGCGGCCAATGGCGCTGCGCCTGGGAGTCGCGGGCCGAGTTCCAGCGCGATGGCGAGACGCGCTGTGACGGGCTGGACAACGACTGTGATGGCTGGACGGATGAGGGGCTGCGTGGGCAGGTGACCGGTGCGTCGGTCGTAATTGCGGCGGCCGCGTTGAGCCCTGGGCCGAACACGCAGTTGGCGCTGGGGCCCAATAGGACACCCTGGCTCTGGGCTGCGGACCCCGACGGCGGCGGCCTCTTTTGGCGCTGGACCGGGGACAAGTTCGAGCCAGTCTGGGCCACCGGCGGGCCCCGCATCGTGGCTGGTCAAGCCGTGGCGTGGGATGAAACTATCGGGCGTTGGTGGGTCCACGGCGGGGGGATGACCGCGAGCGACTTGTGGCTCTTCGACCCCGCCGCTGGGACCTGGCTCCTGACCGCGGCGCCCAGCGACGCGATTCGCGTCGGGCATGTCCTCGTACCTCTTGGCGCTGGGTATGTGCTCGCGCACGGCGGCACGGACGCGACCACTGGGCTCGCGGCCCCCACGGCTCTCTGGCGCTACCAAGCGCGCGCTGGCTCGGTCTCCGTTTCAGCCGAGGTCGTCCCGGCGGGGTTTTTGGATGCGCCCGCCCTAGGATGGCACCGCGCGACCATCGCTGCGCATGACGGCAAGACTTGGCTGGCGATGGTTGGACCACCAGCTATTGCCGCCACCATGGAGTCGGCGGTCGTGGTAGGCGCGCTCTGGCCCCTCACCACTGACCCCGACAGCGGGCGCCTTGTCCCTCTGGGCCCAGCGAGGGTCCTCAGGGCGATGTCCGGCCAGATCCCCCGGCGCCCGGCGCTGTGGCTCATCCCCGGCGCGACCGGACCCTCCGTGAGCGTGCTCGGTGTCGACGCCGCGCTGCGCTGGGCAGGCGAGGGAGCGACCGCGACAGTGACGCCCTATGGTCGCACGATATGCGCCTCCGACGCGCTCGCGTCGCGAGCTGAGGGCGGTGACTCGGTGCGGTTGACGTTCGGGAGATGTCCCGATGGCGCGACGCGGCGCTGGGCTGGCGAGAGCCTCACCATCGCTGAGACAGACGCCGATTCCCTTCAGTCCGCGCGTGCGAAGGCTTGGCGGCAGCCGGTCACGTCCAACGGGCTCGCGTTGCGTTCGGCGCACGAGGACGCCGTGCTCGCGCTGGAACCGGGGGTCGCCGACGTGCTCTGGCGTTGGGCTGGCGCTGGCTGGGATCGCTGGTCCCTCGCCCCGCCGACCTCGGGGCCCTCGCCTGCGTTCGCCACCACGGGCCAGTTTTTAGCGCGTGGGGGCGTCGAAGATGGCTGGTGGTACGCTGGGTTAGATGGAGGCGCGCTCGCGCTCTGGACTCTCATTCCGACGGGGCCAATGGCCGCCGAATGGACCTATGTCGCTCGGAGCGCCGCGGCGCCTTCATTTGTCGCAGGTGATCTCGCGGGGATTGGGCTCACCGCCGGCGGTGAACCCTGGTACTCGGTCGCGGCGATCGACAGCGCCGGTGGCCGCACCATCACCCTCGTCGGTTGGGATGGCGTCGACTGGGTCGAGGTCACGGGCATCTCGGGAGCCCTCGTCGGGGGGTATGCCGACGGCGCCAATCTGCGCGTCGTGACGGTGGCCTCCGAAGCGCCGACGTGGACCCTGTGGGGGGCCGACGCCGCCACGGCGGCCAATGCAACCGCCCGATCGCTCGCCGTGGGAGCCAGCCCCGTCGGGGACGGGCCCAGCGGTCTCGGCGTGGGCGTCGCCTCTCAGCAGGCCGTCTTCGCCCCCAGCAGAGGTGGGCGGATGCTACGCTGGTCCACCGGAAACGCGGCCACGGTCGCGGCCTCCGGGGCCCTCGACGGTGGCGTCGCCTTCGCGGAATCGTGGGTCTGGACCGAGGTCGCGGGTCTGTTGAGTACCAACAGTCGCGGTCGGCCATCGCTGGTGTCATGGCCCACACGCTGCGCCATCACGCCATAATATAGAGTCGCGGCCATTGCCTAGTCGCGTTGCGACCACTGCAAGGTCAGCGCCTCACGGGTGGCCGCCTCGGCGGCGGCCGACAACGCGAGCGCGACGTTCGTGATCCCGGGCCCCGAGGACAGTGCTGTCACGAGGCGGGCGGCGGTCCGCTCGAGCGGCGTCGTGAGGTTCTCCAATCCAAAGAGAGTGGTCGTCAGACGCGCAGCTCCTAGGTCGTAGGCCACGCGAGCCGCCTCTGTGCCGAGGGCGACCGCCGTCTCGGGCACAAAGGACGCGCGCCGGCCCAGCCCGAACAGGATTAGGCGCGGCGCGCTCAGGCGGTGCTGGCTGGGAAAGAGGATGCGCTCGCCGGCCTGCCCGGTGGACCAGCCGTCGACACGCCAGCGCGATAGGGCCCCGCAGAGGCGAAAATCCACGAGCGCGGCGAGGCCTTCGAAGGGTCTCTCATCGACAAACGCCGACAAGATGATGAGATCAGAAGGGTGATCGTCGAGCTGCCGCAGCGTGGCCCGAATAAAGGACACGGTCGCGGGCGGCGTGGAGGGAGGCGCTGGGGCTGGGCTGGGCAAGACAATCCTCGGGAGGGCTCGGCACGGTCATCTGGCGGCCAGCCCCGGGGAACAACGCTGACGCTGGGTCAGGCGTGCTGTCGCTGGTGCGACCGCCGCCTCAGCGCGAACCGTCCTTCGGGGCCGTCCCAGGGGTCGGGATATCACGGATACGCGCCGCGAGCCGATCCAAGACGCCGTTAATAAAGGCGCGGGACTCTTGGGTTCCGAAGCGCTTGGCGATCTCAATCGCCTCGTTGAGGACGACGCGCAGAGGCGTATCGCCCATGAATTTGAGCTCGTAGACGGCGATACGCAGGATATTGCGGTCGACGTGGGCCATACGGTTGACGCGCCAGTTGGTCGAGATGTCGCTGATGAGGCTGTCGATCTCGGCCAGGTTCGCCATGACGCCGCGGGTCGCCGCGTCGGCAAAGTCGAGATTGCCGGCGGAGGCGGCGAGGGCCTCGTATTCCTCGATCTCGTCGGGGCTGGCCGGCAACGGCATGGGGCCCTTGCGGTCAAGCGCGGCGCGGTATTCGCGTGCCTTGGGGTGGCGGGCCTCGAGGCGCATTAGCCCTTGGGTGGCCTCCTCGGCGCGGGGGAGATCGCTTGTATGGAAGCCCAACTCCGCCTCGGCGATGAGCGCCCGCTCCCGCGTCCGAAAGAGGGCCGAGGTCACGCCCTGGGTCCCCTCTGGCGGAGACATATCGAGGGAGAAGAGGACCTGGAGGGCCAGCTCGCGCCCGCGGCGTCGATTCTGCTTGTCAGGCGCGCGGCCGGAGCCCTGGTTTTCTGGTTTCATGCTGCACCCGGGCCGTCGAGCTGGGCCAAGACCTGGACCATCTCAATCGCGGCCATCGCGGCGTCGGCGCCCTTGTTGCCAGCCTTCGTGCCGGCGCGCTCGATGGCTTGCTCGATCGAGTCGGTCGTCAAGACGCCGAACGCGATCGGGATCCCTGAGTCGAGGCTCGCGCAGGCGACGCCCTTGGAGACCTCGGAGGCGACCATATCGAAGTGGGGCGTCGATCCGCGGATGACGGCGCCGAGGGCGATCACCGCGTCGTACTTGCCCGAGGCCGCGGCGCGCTTGCAGACGAGAGGGATCTCCCAGGCGCCCGGGACCCAGACGACCGTGATGTCGTCGGATGATGCGCCGTGGCGCACCAACGTGTCGATGGCGCCGCTCATGAGGCGCTCGGTGATGAAGCTGTTGAAGCGGCCGACGACGAGCGCGAAACGCTTGGATTGGGCTGTCAATGCCCCTTCAATGGTGCGGGTCATACGAGGACTCCGGAGCTTGGGTTGGTGCGAGAGAGGGCGGCCCTAAACGCGGCCGACATATAGAGACAGTCTGGCGGAGAGGTCAACGATGTCCGCCCGATCCAAAGCCATGGCGGACCAAAAAGGCCTCATCGATGGCCGATGCGGCGCCGCTGTGTGGTGTGGCGCCGACGTCGTGACCCAGCAGGCGCGCGACGTATTTGCCGATGATGTCGGTCTCAATGTTCACAGACTCGCCCGCGCGCTTAACGCTGAGCAGCGTCGCGATCCCAGAGTGGGGCACGAGGGCCACGCCGACGATGTCACCCGCGAGGCTGGCGATGGTCAGGGAGACTCCGTCGATCGCGATTGAACCTTTGAGGACCAATAGTTTGAGGAGCGATGATGGGACGCGGTAGGTACAGCGCCAACCGAGGCCCGCGCTCTCAACTGCGATGACCTGGCCTACGCCGTCGACGTGGCCTTGGACGATGTGGCCATCGAGGCGCCCACCCAGCTGCAGCGAGCGCTCGAGGTGCACCTTGGCGCTCCGCTTTAGCCCGCCGATGTTGCTGCGATCGAGGGTCTCGCGGCTGACGTCGAAGGTAAATGATCCCGGCCGGTTATGCGTGACGGTCAGGCAGGCGCCGGAGACCGCGACGCTGGCGCCGATGGGGACATCTTTGAGATCGCCCGTCGCGATGGGCGTGCGGATGACTAGGCGCGCGCCACCAGCGCTGCTCTCCACGGCCTCAACCTCACCGATGCTTTCAATGATCCCCGTAAACATGCCTTGCCTCGTCGTGCGCTGGGCGCCTCGTCCCCCGTCTAGGGTCTAGGGTCGCCGATACAGGACCTCAAGGTCCCGGCCCAGCGGCGTCACAGAGCGCCGCTCGAATCGGCGGATCGCCTTCATGCTGCCGCAACCAGTGACGCCGTCCGCGCCGAAGAAGTCGGGCGCGATGAAGATCGCGACCTCGTCCACCAGATCGCGATCCAAGAAGCTCGCCGCCAGCCCGCCGCCGCCTTCGATGAGGAGGCTCGTGATTGGTTCTGGCGTCCGCGCGCCGAGGTGCTCGAGCGCCTTAAAGACGTCGACCCGGTGCGTCGGGCGGCCCTTGGCGGTGAACTCGGGGGCCGCGATGAGGTGGGCCCCTCGCTCGACCAGCTCGAGGACGCGCGCGTGCTCGGCGCCAAGAGCGCTAATCGTCACAGACTCCGCGGGCTCGCCAGCGAAGACCCGCGAGCTTCTTGGCACGCGCAGGCGTGAGTCGAAGACGACGCGGGTAGGGGCCTTGGCGTGCGGGAACTCGCCGCGGACGGTGAGGCGTGGGTCGTCGGTCAGCGCGGTCTCTGAGCCGACCGCGATGGCGTCGACCGATGCCCGCAGCCGATGTACGGCCGCCGTGACTTCATCGCCGGTGACCGCGTGCCCCGGCCCAGGGGCCTTCGCGATCCGGCCGTCGATGCTCATCGCGAGTTTGAGGACGACCCAGGGCCGCCCCGTCGTCATCCAGTGCTCGAAGTGGCGATTGAGATCGCGCGCTTCGTCTTCCAGGATGCCGGTCTCGCACAGGATGCCGGCTGCGTGCAGGGCCGCGATCCCGCCGCCGGCGACGCGCGGGTTGACGTCCCTGCGAGCCACGACGACGCGCGCCACGCCGGCCGCGATGAGGGCCTCACTGCAGGGGCCCGTGCGGCCTGTGTGGCAGCAGGGCTCAAGGGTCACGTAGACCGTGGCGCCGCGCGCTAGCTCGCCCGCATCAGCGAGGGCCAAGATCTCAGCGTGAGGTTCGCCCGCTCTCTTGTGCCAGCCGCGGCCGACGACCGCGCCGTCTTTGACGATCACCGCGCCGACCATTGGGTTCGGGCTGGTGCCGCCGCGTCCCTTGGCGGCGAGGTCGAGCGCTTGCCCCATGAACGCGAAATCGGTCGCGCTTTCATCGCTCACGTGTCGTCTCCTTCGTCGGGGGCGCTGGGTGATAGCGCGTTGATCTCACGGACGAATTCGTCGACCGATCCGAAGCTGCGGTACACGGACGCGTAGCGCACATAGGCCACGGGATCGAGACCGCGTAAGAAGTTCAGGACCTGCTCGCCGACCTCGCTCGACGTGACGACGCGGCGGGGCTGGCGCATGAGACGCGCCTCCAGCTGTTCGACGAAGGTCGCAATTGCATCCATCTTGAACGGGCGCTTCTTGCACGCGAGGCGGATGCTCTTGAGGAGCTTGTCCGGGTCGAACATCTCGGTCTGGCCGTGTCGTTTCTCGACCTCGACCATCGTCTCTTCGGCCACCTCAAAGGTCGTGAAGCGCTCGGTGCAGCTCTCGCATTGACGCCGTCGGCGCGTCGCGCGCCCCTCGCGAGCGAGTCGGGAGTCGATGACACGTGTGTCCGAGTGTTGGCAATACGGGCAACGCACCTTCGTCTCCTCCGGGTTTGCGATCTGGGGCCGCAGAACGGCCCACGCGGCGTCGTTATGAACCTTTCGCGTGAAGAGGTCCACCGGCGCGCGTCTCATAGCTGTCGATGAGCGCGAGGCGCGGGGCGTGACGCGCCTCAAACGCCGCGTTCAGCCAGGCGGTGACGCACAGCTGCGCATACTCGGGGGCCAACAATCGGCCACCTAAGCACAGGATATTCGCGTCGTTGTGCTGAGCCGCCAGCTCGGCCGTGAGGGGATCATGGACCAAGGCGGCCCGTATCCCTGCGACTTTATTGGCGGCGATAGACACACCGATGCCGGTCCCGCACGTCAAGATCGCGCGCGAAAACCGGCCACCAGCGACCGCCTCAGCGACCTCGAAGGCCACGTTGGGGTAGTCGACGCGCTCGCCCGCCGTGGGACCGACAACCGACACATCCCAGCCCTCAGCACGCAGAAACGACGCCAGCGAGTCCCTTAGGGAGATCGCGGCGTGATCACTGCCTACAATGAGGCGCTTGTCTGAGTTGGCGCGGTCTTGGTCAGGGGCCGGGCTAGAACTCATTCTTCGTCGGCGAGCTCGGCAGGACCATCAAAGGCCTCGCGCTGCTTGATCACAACGGCCACGCGGCCTTTGTGCCAGCCGCAGCCCGGGCACGCGCGGTGCGAGAGCTTGTCGGCGCTGCAGTTCGGGCAGATCACCGTGACCTGGAGGGTCGTGCGGTCGTGGTTTGCGCGACGGCTACGGGTCTTAGCCTTGCTCTTTTTGTTAGTCGGTTGGCTCATCTCGGTACCTTCACTGTCTCGGCCAGAGGCCTGTCACGTGCCCACCGCGCTGTTGCGGCGAGCGTTGTTATCTGCGCGTGGGCTCAGTCTTTGAGCTTCACGTCGCGGAGCTTGTGCCATCGCGGATCAACGCGGTCTGCGGTGCTGGACCACAGCGGCGTCGTATCAACAACAGTGTCATCGTCTTCGTCAAGCGCTGGTTCGCCTCGTAACGAAGGATGACGCGGATAAGGGTCCTGGGCGAGCACGATGTGCTCTCGGATTAGGCCCTCAATGTCCATCATCGCGCCGACGATAGCCCAAGGCTCGTCGTCGAGATCGTCGCTGCTGACGTCGGCCTCGGCGAGGTTGATCTCTTTGGTGTCGTTGCGGACGAAGAGCTCGGCGAAGGGGATGCTGAGGGTCTCTTCGCATTCGTCGAGGGTGCGCGAGCACACGAAGGTCACGGGGACCACGACCTTGCCGCGGACGAAGGCGTTCTCGCCCATGCGGGTCACTTCAGCCGTCACGCGACCGTCGCCATGCGCTGAATACGCGGGCAACAGGGTCTCCGCGATCCACTCAGCGGGGAGGTCGACGGCGACGTCGACGCCGGCGTCGGGGATCTCGTTGACGTTAATTTGGAGGTCGAGAGGCTTCATATTCGTTTCAACGGGGGGCAACGGATTCCTTGCCACAGGCGCGTGTCGCCACCATGGTGAACAACGCAGCCGCGGGCTGCCCTGCGCGGCGAGGCCGGGATACTAGGCAGCGAAAGACGGGTCGGTCAATGGAAAACCAGGTCATCTCTCAACCGTTTTCAACGCGGGTCGCGCATCTGCCGACTCTCGGCCTCGGGGTCTCGACAGAATTTGGTGCGGCCTCCGTGACGGGCGCCATCGATCCCCTGCAGCTCGCCGAGGAGTTCCCAATCTTCGGGGCATTCTTGGAGGTCGGGGTCGAGGTCGCGCGTGGCCTCGACGGTGCGGCGATGGCCTGGGTCGACTCGAAGCGCCCGACGACCTACCACTTCCTCGATATCAACCTTGATGATCCCGCAGACTTTGATCCTCCGTGGCTCGTCGGTATGCGGCGTCTGGTCGATCAGATCGAGCCCGCCTGGATCTGCGGTGACGCCGGTCTCTGGCATTTTGGCCCCCGCGACCGTGGCCACATGCTGCTCTTGCCGCCGATCCTCTCGCGACAATCCGCGGAGGCGATGGCGGAAGGGATCCGCCGGCTCCGTGGCGTCATGGGGCTAGAGGTCTTGCCGGAGAATCCGCCGGGCCAGGTCTTCATCGGACCCATGCATATTCTCGAATTCTTTGCAGAAACATGCGAGCGGGCGGACAGCGGGATGCTGCTCGACCTCGCGCACCTCGCCATCTACCAACGGGCCATGGGCTATGACGCGCTCACGGGTTTCGATTCCTTCCCTTGGGAGCGCGTGGTCGAGCTCCACGTCGCCGGCGGTCGCCTCAAGGACCACAAGGGTCTCGCGTGGGTCGACGACGATCACGGTCTGGAGGTCCTCGCCGACACTTGGCGGTTACTCGATGAGGTCCTCACGCGCGCCCCCAACGTCCGCGCGATCGTCTTCGAGTGCGAGCGCAACCCTCTTAAGGCGACGATCAGCGGCTACCAGCGCATCGCGGCGGCCGCCAGCCAGCACCCGATCCTCGGGCGACGCGTTGGGGGCGCTGGTGGGTCGCTATGAGCCAGCCTCTTCGCGATCTCCGCCCGTTTCACGCCGTCGCAGTGCGGATGCTCTCCGATGCGCGCTTTCGGGCGGCTGTCTATCGCGATTCCGTCGCCGCGCTCGCCGACACGGGGCTCTCCGCGGAAGAGCGCGCCTGGTTTGTAAAGCCAGATCCGCGCGCCTTCGCGATCGACCCTCTGCGAAACGCGCGCCTCCTGACCGCGCTGCTAGACGAGTACCCGGTCTCGGCGTTGGCGTTGGCAGAGGCGGGTTGGCGCGTCCCCCGCTTTCACGACTTCTTTGAGTCGCGATCATTTCATCGCGCGGTAGATAGTTGGGAGTCCTTGTTCTTTGCGTTCCCCGAGTGGCTCCTGTCGCGCGTTCCGCCAGACGCGCTCGCGCTGCGGGCGATGATCACGCTTGAGGCGGCCCTCGCGCGGGTGCGCCGAGCGCGATTCGCGACGCCGCAGCTCAACGTGGGCGAGGTGATGCTCGCACCGTCGGTCGTGGCGGTCGTGTTGCCTGGGGGGGCCGTCGCGCTCTGGGAGCGGCACCACCAAGCTCTTCGCGCGTCGCCGGCTGGGGTGGTCGTGGTCATCGCCGCAGCCATCGGCGAGTCGCCAGACACAGCCAAGAGCCCAGCGGCGCCGGAGTTCGCGAGTGCTCTCGACACGGCCGCGGAGCGAGAGGCCGTCAGCGTGACCGCCACCGGCGTCAATGGAGAGCCACAGCTGGCGTTTATCGGCGAAGGGCTCGCCGCCGTCCTCGCGGGGTGCCGCGCCGCGGTTCCGGTTGAGGCCTTCATCGACGTCGCGGTGTCGGAAGGCCTAGACATCACAGAGTCGCGAGAATTGTTGGAAGAACTCGTCGCCGACGGGACAGTTCTGACCGGCGGTTGAAACATTTTTCCATCATTTCCATCATTTCCATCAAGGTCGGTCCGGGATCGTCCGACGGGTTCTCTGTCGCGGACTTAGACACCGAACGGAGGAAAAGAGATGACCTGGTTTATGGCATGGGCAGCGTTGACGATGGGGGGCGGGCCAGACCTGCAGACGACGAACGAGATCGCGCCGAGCTGCGACGACGAGAGCTGCGAGGTCACCTGTGACCGCTCGGGAAAGGAGTGCTCGAAAGAGTGCTCGAGCCTAGGTCGCAACAAGAAGGCGGATTGCGTGGACTTCTGCAAGCGCAAGCAGTCGACCTGCGCCGCGTCGTGCACGCCGGCTGAGACGCTGGAATAGAAAACCCGCCAAGCGTGGGTCGCTGGGCGGGTTTGATGGGTGGGCCGCTTGATGTCAGCGGCGCGCGGGCCTTCAGTTGCGGAGCGCGACGAGGGTCTCGCGGAAGCCACGCGGCGAGGCGCGGAGACCGATCAGGAGGTTATCGCCCTCGGTGCGGATCTCGCCGATCGACAAGATCGGCGTGAGCGCGGCCAAGGCCTTGCGAATCGCTGGGTTTTCGGAGATCTGGTCGAACTTGAGGAGATCGATCACGAAGCGGTCGTCCTTGGCCTCAAGGATGGCCGCGGGCTTCTTCGGGACGAACCCGAGCAGCGACGCCGGCTTCGAGAGGTTGAGCGCGCCGCTCTTGAGGAGCTTCGCGAGGTTGCCGTCGAGGTTGTTAAGGACGGAGGCGCGAAGATCGCGGACCCGGACGGTGACCTTGAACTGGTCGCTGTTCGTATCGAGGCCGTCGATGATGAGCGCGGCGTCGACGCGGATCTGCGTCCCCATGACGTTCGCTGTGGCGCCAAGCCCGAGGGCCGGCGGCTGAGCCACGACGGTCATGTCCGACGGCGTGCTGTCGCCCGCAGGCAGCAGCGTGGTCGCCCAGCGGAGCAGATCCAACGGGACGGTGAGCCGTCCGTGGAGCGCGTTCTTCGCGATTTCGCCGAGGAGGCGGGGATTGGCTGCCGCATAGCGGCCGGCCGACTTGAGGACGTTGAAGATCATGGCTTGCATGTCGCGGCAATATCGCAAGAGGCGGCGGGGGAGCAAGCGTGAATGCACTTGGAGCTCGGCTCGCGGATGACCTCGGCCAGATACGCCGGTTTGGTGGGGCCATGGAGCGTGTGGACGAGGCTCGGCCGCCTGAGGTCAATTGCGATAGAGGCGGAAGTCCTCGAGGCAGCCATTGCGGCGGAGGAAGTCCATGAATCGCCGGTAGTCGCCCACGGACCAGCGCGTCGCGACGGTCTTGTAGACTCCGCTCGTATGGGACAGCGCGATCTTGAGCGCCCCGCGGACCGTCTCCTGTGTGATCTCGTGGCGATTGAACGCGCCGCGGACATCCGGGAAGAAGAGAATCGCGCCGGTCCGAAGCGCTCGGTCGAGCCACACGGAGTCGTCGCGCCAGCTCGGGACGGGGGCCCCGTCGGGTTCGGACCGCAGCGCGGCGGTCGCCGGGGGGGAGCCCGTTTTGAGCGCCAACAGCGGGCGCAGGCCGCGTAGGAGGTCCCCGGTCGCCACGACGGTCAACGCGGCCGGCCCATCGAACGTGAGCTTCGCGCGGGTCATCGCGCCGTCCGCGTCGGCGATCCATGCGGACAGCGCGATCGCGCCGCCGTCGGCCTCCATGACCGCGAGGTTGTCGCTTAGGAGTAAGCTCGCGGCCATGGGTCCGGCGATCTCTTCGGGTTCGTCCACCGGTCCGAGCAGGGTCTCTAGCGCCCGGAGCGCCGGGGCCCGGCCGTCGCCGATGGTCTGGCGTTCCCCCAATGCCTCGGTGACGTTTCGCAAGGCCTCCAAGACGCGCTCCGTCGCCTCGTGCGGCGTCAGCGGCGCCGGCGGAATGTTCTCGCGGTCGATTGAGAGGCTCGGGAAGGCCTCGAGCCGTGCGCTGATCGCGCGCCCCTCATCGCTCTCCGGGGCCGTGATGAGGGCCAAGGCGCTAAGTGCGCGGATCTCGAGGTATTCAGCGAGTCGCCCCGCGCCGAGGGCTCGGTAAAGGGGAGGCCTCGCGCGTGTCTCGCCGAGAGACGCGAGGAGGGTCCCCACCGCGACCAAGAGGCCGAGAGGGTCGCTCGCATCGGGCTGCCCCTCTAGCCACGGAGAGATCTGGGCCTCGATGCCCTGAAGAACCCGCCGAGCCTCGGCGTCGCGCCGTGTCATCAAGAGCTCGGCGAAGAGGGCCCACCAGCCGAGGGGCGCCTCGACGTCGGGGGCCGCGCCGGCGGCGACACTGCTTGGGGCATCGCGACCAGGGTCGAGGGTCGCGAGGCGGTCTGCGAGCGCGTCCATACCGCTACTACGCGCCGCCATCGCCGCGATGGTCGCCGTGCGCGGTAGTAGCCCGTGGGCGTCGCCCAGCCGCACGAGGTGGTCCGTGGCGGTCAAGGATGCGCCCCGCCGCGCCGCGAAGAGCGCGATCCACGCGCGGCAGTGGTCGCGGAGCAGCGGGGGCGCGTGGGTGACGAGCGCGCCCAGGATGCGCTCGGCGTCAAGGTCGAAGCCGTACGCGAGGGCCTCCACGGCGACCCTCTCGACGACGAGGGCTTGGACCTCGGTGGGGGCGGCCAAGAGCGCGAGGTTTAGGGCCCGCGTCGCGTCGTTCGCGTGTCGCCAGGCGCCGTCGACGGCGACGCCTCTGATCGCGTCGAGGGCCCTTACTTCGGCGCTGAGGGTGCGATCGCGGGGCGAATCTGGACTCCCCAGCGAGGGGGGCGACCTCACGTGTCTCTTTGTCGCCGCCGTCACGAGGGCCTCAAGCGCGCTGGCGGCCGCGAACCTGACGGCGTCGTCGACGGTCGACGCCAAGCGGCGGGCCTCGGTCGCATCTTGAATGGCGCCCACTGGATCCGAGAGCCAGCGCACGCCAGCCCGCCGCATTAGGGTCGCGATGAGGGTGTTTCGGTCCCCAGCGTCGCGCGCGAGGTCGACGGCGGCCGACAGGCTCCTGTGGTTGGCCGCCCCCTCAGTCGGTTGCAAATTGGTCAGAAGGCGCGCGCGGGTGCGGAGCCTCTCGCGCCGGTCCGCGATGAGCTGGCTGCCCTCGATCGCCCGCTGCATCTCGGCGCGCTGGCCGGACAGGTCTGGCCGTGACACCGGCGCGTGGGGCCTGAGACCGAAAGTGGCGCGCTCGGCCGCGTCCAGAGGCAGAGTTCGGCCGGCGATCCGCAGAGATGTAGTTTCAGTTGGAATTAAATTGGTCGTCGTTGCGGTCGTGACGGCGATGATCAACGAGCCGCGATTCACGAGCGCGTCGACCGCCGCGACCCAGATGGGGCTGTTTGGCTCGCGGAGCTCATCGGCGCGACACGCCACGAGACCCCTCGAGGCCGCGATCGCGATGGTCTCATCACTTGGACCTGCAACCACCGTGATGGTCGCGCCGGCCGTGTCGTCCTCGTGTGTCGGGCTCGCATCGCTCCACGGTGAGCCCACACGCGAAAAGGGGCTCTCGGCGGTGTGACCGGCCTCGTTCAGCCACACGTGAAGCTCGTGGTGGTCAAGCCACGCCGCGACGGGCCTCGCGCTGACAAGGGCGCCGAGGGGCCAGACGCGCTCCGGGTCGAAGGCCACGCGACCCGATGGCAGATAGCGCGCCGCCGCGACGGCCCCGTCGGTACCAAAACCCTGGTGGTGCAGAGCGTCAAGGGCCTCTCGCCAGAGCACGAGCAGCCCCGCCCGCGCCTCGGGCTCGCTCTCCCGCACACGCCACCTCAGCGGCTCGCCACGGGAGCTCGTCGTCGCGAGCGGCAGCTCGGCCGTCGCGCGTCGCAGCAGCGCCACACGCGCGAGCATCAGGTTGTTGTCGTCGGCCGGGTCCATCGCGGGCATCATGCGGTCGGTCAGGGGTTCGCGCCAGAACCAGCTCTCTTTCGTGTCCGCAAAAGCGGTTGCGGGCGTGACGGGACTCAGCGATGCTAAGAGTATCTAGCCGCGAGTGTCAGAGACATCAGGAGTGCCGCATGGGAACCGAAGACGACGACGACGATTTCACGGACGGGCCCAGCGATGGCGACGAACGCGGCGCACGGCGCGTGTCGGACACGGTGCGTAAGGCCCTCGCCTCGGGATATCGCTCGGTCCGCGCGTCCGAAGAGAAGATCCGCGGCATGGTCGGCGACGCGATGCCGAAAGAGCTCGTCACCTACATCAAGGGGGCGGTCGACAATGGGCGCGAAGAGCTCGTGCGCGCCATCGGCACGCAGACGAAGAAGTTCCTCGAGGGGATCGATGTGGGCGGTGAGGTCGCGAAGATCCTGACCGCGGTCTCGTTCGAGATCAGGACCGAGATTCGTTTCATCCCCAATGATCAGAAGATCAAGCCTTCGATTAAGACGACTATCAAGCCTAAGAAGGTCAAGACCGAGCCCACCGAAGAGGATTGAGCTCGCGGATCGCGCGGGCTTAGTTCAGTCCGGCGGCCCCGCGTGAGATCGTCACGCGCTCGAGCTTCACCGGGGCGACGGGGCTCGAGGCCGAGGAGCCCGAGGCCGCGGGTCTCTTCTCGCCGGCGGCGATCGCGCGGACGATGTCCAGCCCCGTGCACACTCCAAAGGCCGCGAAGCGTTTCGACAGGCTCTTGTCCTGTTTGAGCGTGATGAAGTACTGGCTGCCGTGCGTCGCGTCGCCGTCGTCGGCCATCGCGAGGGCCCCGGGGGCGTCGAAGGCGTCGTTGCGCGCCGTCTCGCGTGCCAAGCGCCACCCCGGCCCACCGGCGAAGTGCGGCGATCGTTTGCCGCTCTGGATCATGAACGCGTCGATGGCCCGGTGAAAGGTGAGGCTGTCGAAATAGGGACCGGTCTCGGTGCGGCCGCCCGCGCGCGCCGTCCAGGGCAGGGCCCCCGTCGCAAGTCCGACGAAATTCGCCACGGTCTCAGGCGCTTCACTCTCGAAGAGCTCGCACGAGAAGGTCCCCACGGCCGTCGCGAAGGTCGCCGTGAGCGGCCCAGAGGCGCCGCCGACGCGCCCAAGAATCGTCGCGATCTCGGCCTGGGAGTACCGTTTGATGGGTCGGTCGGAGCCCTTGTCCTCGGGCTCCTCGGTGGCGATCCCGCCAGCCGGCGGAGGCGGTGACGAATCGACGATCGCCGGCTCGTCCGGTCTCACCGCGGCCTTGATAGCCCGCGTCTCGAGGTCCGGGTCTCGTTTAGCGCCGCAAGCGGCCACAGTAAGCGCCAGCGAGACCGCGAGGACACCCCAGCGCGTTGGCATAGGGGCGACTTTCATAAGCAATGGAAAGGGCGTATTCACCTCACCTCCTTACCCACTCCCGCTCCGTTCGTCGATGCACAAAAAGGCGGGTTCGTGATAGCCCTAGCCCTTCGGCGGATGAACGCGGTCATCGGCCCCCATCACGCCCATCACGGAAGTAAAGACCTATGCAAGCTCGTGAACTCATTGAGGCAGCCTTCGCCGATCCGACCCTCCGGGGCCAGTCAGACGTTGTGCAAGCCGTGTATCAGACCCTCGCCAAGCTAGACGCCGGGATCCTGCGCGTGGCCTCGCCAGCCGCCGACGCCGCGGCCGATGGGTCTACTCCTTGGGAGGTCCACGCGTGGGTGAAGCAGGCCGTGCTTTTATACTTTGGACTGCAACCGATGAAGAAGATCGAGGTCGGTCCCTTCGCGTGGCATGACAAGGTCCCGCTGAAGACCGATTTTCAGGGCGCTGGCGTGAGGGCTGTGCCTCCGGCCTTCGTGCGGTATGGCGCCCATATTGAAAAGGGCGCGATCTTAATGCCAAGCTACGTCAATATCGGCGCGCGCGTGGGCGCCGGGACGATGGTCGACACCTGGGCGACGGTCGGCTCTTGCGCGCAGGTCGGCGCCAACGTCCACCTCTCTGGCGGCGTTGGGCTCGGCGGCGTCCTTGAACCCCCCGCCGCGTCGCCCGTCGTGATCGAGGACGGCGCCTTTATCGGCAGCCGCTGCATCGTCGTCGAGGGGGTCCGGGTCGGCGCCGAGGCCGTCCTCGGGGCAGGCGTCGTGCTGGCCTCTTCGACGCGCATCATCGATGTCTCCGGCTCTGAGCCTGTGGAGTACAAAGGATGGGTCCCGCCTCGTTCGGTCGTCATCCCTGGGTCTATCCCGAAGAAATTTCCGGCCGGCGAGTTTCACGTCCCCGTCGCGCTTATCATCGGCAAACGGACCGCCTCGACGGACAAGAAGACGTCCCTGAACGACGCCCTCCGCGACTTCGCGATCTCTGTCTAAGTCTCACGCTGAATTTGCGCCCGCGGCGCCTCTCTCGGACAGCTCATCCATCCTCTTATCCGGCGGACCCTCATGCCCACGACCCTCTCCCCCGAAGAACTGCGTCCCTCTTGCCTCGAGGCGGATCTCGCTTTTGAGACGACCGCCGAGCTTGAGCCCCTGGAGGGCGTCATCGGCCACGACCGCGCGATGGAGGCCCTGCACGTCGGCTTCGGCATTCGGCGCGGCGGCTACAACATCTTCGTCTCAGGCGATCCCGGCGTCGGCAAACACACCGTCATCATGAAGACGCTTCGTGACCGCGCGGCAGGCGAAAAGACGCCAAACGACTGGTGCTATGTCACCAACTTCGACGATCTCCACCGCCCGCGTTCCTTAGAGTTGCCGGCGGGCGAGGGTAACAGCCTCAAAGAGGTCATGGGTAAGTTCACGACCGAGCTGCGCGAGGTCCTCTCGGTGCTCTTCACGTCGGACGCATATACATCGCGGGTCCACGCGATCACAGAGGCGCTCGAAAAGGTCCACGACCAGGCCCTCGAAGCGGTCAAAGAGAAGGCCATCGAGAGGGGCCTCGCCTTCGTCGCCACGGAAGAGGGTTTCACCTTCTTGCCTGCCCGTGACGGTGAGCCCCTACCGGAAGAGCTATTCCAGTCCCTGACCGAGGACGAACGCAAGCGTTTCCAAGGCTTACTTGAAGAGACCGAGGACGAACTGCAGGCGATCTTCCAGGGGGTCCCCCGCTGGCGCAAAGAGACGCGCGACCGCCTCAAGGCCCACGAGAAGGGCGTCGTCGAGGCCGAGGTCTCGCGCCTCATGGAGCCGATTCAGAAGGCATACACGACCTACCCCGAGGTCCTGTCCTTCCTCGAGGCCGCCGCCAAGGACATCCCCGACCAGGTTCACCTCTTCCGCGACGATCTAGTCAGCGACGACAGCGACGACAGCGACGACAGCGACTCACAGGCGATGGTCGGGCGCTCGTCCGGGACCCCCGGCAAGCCCGAGATCCGGCGCTATCAAGTCAATGTCATCGTCGACCACAGCAAAAACCAGGGTGCGCCGGTCATCTATGAGGACATCCCGGCGATCGTGAACCTCATCGGCCGCATCGAGCACCTCGCTGAATTTGGTGCGCTTTTTACCGACCACACCCTGATCAAGGCCGGCGCCTTTCACCTCGCCAGCGGCGGCTACTTGGTCCTTGACGCCTGGCGCCTCATCAACGCACCGAATGGGTGGGCGGCGCTCAAGCGCGTCCTCCGCTCGAAGCTCGTCAGGATGGACGGCTTCGCTGAGCAGGCCCACCCGATGTCGACGGTGATGCTGACGCCGGACCCAATACCTGTGGACGTCAAAGTAGTATTGATGGGTCCGCCCGAGCTCTACTACGAGCTGTCGGCCACGGATCCCGAGATGGAGCGCCACTTCAAGATCTTGGCCGCCTTCGAGGATCGCGTGCCGCGGACCGCCGAGACGACCCACCTCCTCGCGCGGCTCATCGGCACGAAGCTCCGCGAGACCCAGCTGCTGCCGTTCAGGCGGGATGCGGTGATGGCCCTCGTCGAGCAGAGCGCCCGTGAGGCTGATGACAACGAGTACCTCTCGGCGAACCTCGCGTCCCTCTTCAACCTTATGGATGAAGCCGACTTTTGGGCCCGCGAAGCAGGATCCGAGACCGTGCGCCGCGATGATGTCGAGCGCGCGTTGGCCGCCGCCGAGCGTCGCTCAAGCCAGCCTCGTGACGAACAGTTTGATCACATACGACGTGAGATCCTGCTCGTCCGGACCTCGGGTTCCCTCGTCGGCGAGATCAACGCCCTCGCGGTCATTCAGCTCGGCAGCTTCGCCTTCGGTCGGGTCTCGCGGGTGTCCGCGACCGCTCGGGCCGGTCTCGGTGAAGTCATTAATATTGAACGTGAAGCTGACATGTCCGGCAGCATCCACTCGAAGGGTGTGCTCATCCTGCAGAGCTTGCTAGGGGCGCGCTATGCGCGGGACATCCCGCTGTCGTTATCGGCGTCTCTCGCGTTCGAGCAGACCTACCACGTCGTGGACGGCGACAGCGCCTCCTGCGCCGAGTTCTGCGCGTTGGTCTCAGCGATCTCTGAGGTCCCGATCAAGCAGAGCATCGCGGTCACAGGCGCCATCAACCAGCGTGGCGAGATTCAGGCGGTCGGTGGTTTGAACGCGAAGATCGAGGGCTTCTTCGAGATCTGCGCCATGCGCGGACTCGTGGGCAACGAGGGCGTCATCATCCCGCGCGCGAACCTTAAACAGTTGATGCTCAAACCAGTGATCGTCGAGGCGGTCCGCGAGGGGCGCTTTCGGATCTGGGCGATCAGCTACGCGGACGAGGCCCTCGAGCTGCTGACGGGTCAGTCGATCGGGCAGCGCGACGCCGCGGGCCACTACCCGTCGGACTCGATCAACGGCAAGGTTGAGGCCCGCCTCGCGCAGTTCTTGGACGTGCGCCGCAAGTTACATCCTGCCGGCTAATTCCAGCCTATCGCTCGTTGTCGGGGAGGAAAAAGTCGTCGAGATCATGACTGACTTTCCCATTGCTCACGTCCGGGATGGCAGCTTCGGCGCGCTGCGCGATGAGCTCTTCGGCGACGGCGCGAGACTCGATAATGAGGAGGTCTCCGCCGTAAAGCAGGCGCCGATTGACGAGGCGCACATCCAACGTGTCCCGCGGCCACCGGAGCTCCGTCGGGCCGCTCGTGCCCTTGCCGGCGCCGGCCCCCTCTGACGCGAAGGCCGCGCTCCAGTGGGCTCTGCGGTGTTCGAAGGTATCGTCGAGGTCCAGCTGTCGCGCGACCTTCCAGAGCACGCCGCGGCGCAAAAAGAAGTAGAGGGTCTCACCGGGTTGGCGCCACACGATCATCGACTCCTCGGTGCCGCGCCCGAACTCGCCCGCGATGAGGCTGACCTCCCAAGAGCGATCTTTCGTGAAGGCCTTCTCATCGAAAAATACCTCGCCCTGGGTCAGCGCCGCGAGTCGCTGGTCGCGCTGAGCGCGGAGGCGCTCTTTTTCTGCGTAGTCGCTCGCGCCGGCGATCGTCGTGAGGGCCGCGCGATCGATCTTCGTCTTAAACCAGTCGTGGAGGGCCTCGCGCGGCTTACCCATGGGCAAGTCTTTGAGGTCCGGATCGATCCGCGCAAGCTCGGGCCCGACGTTCGCGTGCGCGGGCTGTATACCGACGGTCATCAGGATCGCGGCCAAAAAACCGACGATTCGAAGGGGGCTGCTGAGCATGGCGGACTCCTAGTAGAGGCGCGAATGACGAACTAATGCGTTTAAATGATTGCGATGTTTTCAGACTAGTGACCGTTGACCATGAGATCAAGATTTCCGGTCAATTCCCGTCGCCGCCTTGCCGGGAACAGAGAAACCGGGTCTCATATGCCCGCCCTGATATCTGAACGCCTCGTCAGGGTGGTCGGCCTCGTCCGAACCACCCGCGGGCCAGCGTGACGGAGATAGACTGATGCAACGCATTCGTTCCCAGCTGCGTGTCGCCAGCGATACCTTTCAACACAATCGAACAGCCTTTGGCGCCGCGCTCGAAAAGCTAAATGGCGCCCTCGCCGAGGCGCGCGCTGGCGGCGGTGACAAGTACAACGACCGCCACCTCGGTCGCGGCAAGCTCCTGCCGCGTCAGCGCATTGAGCTGCTCTTGGACCCTGGGAGCCCCTTCTTAGAGCTGCTGCCCCTCGTCGGCTACGGCATGCGCGGCGTGGGCACGAGCGGTGGTATCGTCGGCGGGATCGGCGTCGTCGCGGGGGTTGAGTGCCTCATCACGGCCAACGAGTCCACGATGAAGGGGGGCTCGGTCAACGAGTGGGGGCTCAAGAAGTCCTTGCGACTGCAAGAGATCGCCGACGAGAATGGCCTGCCGACCATCGCCTTGACCGAGAGCGCCGGCGCGGATTTGCCAAACCAGAGCCAGATCTTCGTCCCCGGGGGCCGCGCCTTTCGCGACATCACCCGCCGCTCGCGTGCCCGCCTGCCCAGCATCTGCGTCGTCTTCGGCAACGCGACCGCCGGCGGCGCCTACGTGCCGGGGCTGTCCGACTACGTCATCATGGTCGAGGGCCAGGCGCGGGTCTTTTTGGCGGGGCCACCCCTCGTGAAGATGGCGACGGGCGAGGTCGTCGATGACGAGAGCCTCGGCGGCGCCGCGATGCACGCGCGGGTGTCTGGCGTGGCGGACTACCTCGCGGCCGATGAGCACGAGGCCATCGGCATGGCGCGGACCCTCATGGGGCACATCAACTGGAAAAAGGCCGGCTCGGGGCCGGTGCAGGCAGCGGTGGCGCCCGCCTACGACCCAGATGAGCTCCTCGGGATTGTGTCGATGGACATCAAGATACCCTTCGATCAGCGTGAGGTCATCGCGCGCCTCGTCGACGGGTCCCTCTTTGATGAATTCAAACGAAACTTTGGCACGACGCTCATCTGCGGTTGGGCCCATATCCACGGCTTTCTCGTGGGGATCTTGGCCAACCAGGGGATCCTCTTTTCGGATTCGGCCCAGAAGGGCGCGCAGTTCATCCAGCTGTGCAACCAGCGCGGAATCCCTGTGGTGTTCCTACAAAATATTACCGGCTTTATGGTCGGACGTGAATATGAAGAGGGCGGCATCATCAAGCACGGCGCGAAGCTCATCAACGCCGTCGCGAACAGCGAGGTGCCGCTGTTTACCGTGATGACGGGCGCCTCCTACGGCGCGGGCAACTACGCGATGGCCGGCCGGTCCTATGCGCCGCGCTTACTCTTCACCTGGCCGAACCATCGTATCGCGGTGATGGGCGGCGAGCAGCTGGCGGGTGTCCTCGACATCATCAAGCGCGACGCGGCCGCGAAGACCGGCGAGACCATCAACGAGGAGGGTCTCGCGATGACACGCAAGATCATCCAGGCCCAGATCGAAAAGGAATCCGACGCCTTCTACGCCACGGCCCGCTGCTGGGACGACGGCATCATCGACCCGCGCCAGACCCGCGACGCCTTGGGCATCGGCCTGTCGGCAGCGCACACGCGCGAGATCGTCGGGACGACCTCGTGGGGCGTCTTCCGCCATTAATTTCGCTTCGCGGCGTCACGCACAAAGTCGCGGCGCCCTCGCAAAGACAACTCTAAGCTAGGACAAATGGATGTTCGACACCGTCCTCATCGCCAACCGTGGAGAGATCGCCCGCAGGATCATTCGGACCTGCAAGGATATGGGTCTCAAGACTGTGGCCATCTACAGCGAGGCCGACGCCCACGCGCTCTTCGTGCAGGAGGCAGATCTCGCCGTGCTTATTGGCGAAGCACCCGCCACGGCGTCGTATCTCTCAGTTGAAAAGGTCATCGCCGCCGCGAAGGCCACTGGGGCGGGTGCCATCCATCCAGGATACGGTTTTCTTAGTGAGAACGAGGGGTTCGCGCGCGCCTGCGCCGAGGCTGGGGTGGTCTTTATTGGCCCGACCCCGGACGCCATCGCGGCGATGGGCTCGAAGATCGCGGCCAAGAAGCTGATGGCCTCGCACGGCGTCCCCGTCGTGCCGGGTTTCGATGGCGGTGACCAAGGCGACGCCGGCTTTATCGCCGCCGCGGCCGGGGTTGGGTTTCCGTTGCTAGTCAAGGCGTCTGCGGGCGGTGGCGGCAAGGGCATGCGCCTCGTCACGGCGCCCGAGCAGCTCCCGGATGCCCTCGCGACGGCGCGCAGGGAGGCGAAGGCTGCGTTCGGCGACGCGGCGCTGCTCATCGAGCGCTACGTCGAGAGACCACGTCATATTGAGGTGCAAATACTTGGGGACGCCCACGGCCACGTCGTCCATATCTTCGAGCGCGAGTGTTCGATTCAGCGCCGCCATCAAAAGATCGTCGAGGAGTCCCCCTCGCCGGCAGTCGATCCCGAGCTGCGCGCAGCTTTGGGCGACGCGGCGGTCAAAGCCGGTCTGGCCCTCGGTTATCAGTCCGCCGGGACCGTCGAGTTCGTCATGGGCGCCGACCAGCAGTTCTACTTCCTCGAGGTGAATACGCGCCTTCAGGTCGAGCACCCCGTGACTGAGCTTGTGACTGGCCTAGATCTCGTCCGCCTCCAGATCAGGATCGCGATGGGGCACCCTCTGCCATTCACCCAAGCCGATCTCAGCCAGCGCGGCGCCGCGATCGAGGTCCGCCTCTACGCCGAGGACCCCGACGCGTCCTTTCTGCCCCAGACGGGCCACCTCGTGGCCTTTCACCTCGAGGAGGGGCCAGGGATGCGTATCGACTCGGGTGTGGCCGCGGGGGACGAGGTTGGTATTCATTACGACCCAATGCTGGCGAAGATCATCGCCTGGGGCGCCGACCGAGCCGAAGCCAACCGGCGCATGTCTCGCGCCCTTGAGCGGTCCTGGGCCGTCGGGGTTAAGACGAACCTCGATCTCCTGCGACGCGTCATCGCCCACCCGGCGTGGCTCGCAGGCGATGTCCATACGCATTTTATCGCCGAGCACGACGCTGCGCTCTTGGGTGTCCCGGCATCAGCGGGCGCGACCGAGGACGCGTTGCGGATCGCGACAGCGCTGCGGGTGAGGGCTATCTCCGGCGCTCGGCAGATCCTGCCGGCCGTCCAGGTCGGCTGGCGGAACAACCCAGGCGCTGACGCCAGCATGACCTGGCTCATCGGCGGCGAGACGCTCATGTGCGCATATCGGGTCGAAGCCGACGGTCGTTTGACCACCACGGTGGACGATCGCCAGGAGACGGTTGAGCTCATGGGTGACGGGGACGTCATCCATGTGGGCTTCAACGCCCGGCGTTTCTCAGTGCGCTGCTGCGATCTTGGTGGCGGGTTTACCGCCGTGGCGCTCAGCGTCGCGGGACAAACATTTGAGCTACAACAACCGGATCCCTTCGCCCGCGCAGACGCTGAGGGCGACGTCGGATCCTGTCGGGCGCCAATGCCCGGGCGGGTCGTCGCGGTGCGGGTCGCGGCTGGCGATCACGTGGTCGCGGGGCAGGCGCTCGTGGTGCTCGAGGCGATGAAGATGGAGCACACTGTTGAGGCGCCGCGCGACGGGATAGTCGCCGCGGTGCCGTGTTCCGTCGATGACGTCGTCAAAGCCCAGCAGGAGCTGGTGATCATGGAGGGGTAGGTGCGCCGGGCCTCAGGCGCGTTCGCGTCTCCGAAATCCCAGGGTGAAACCACTAAATAAAATGGGCGATTACAGATAACTTGAAACAAAACGCCCCCCCCAACGTCTCATCTATTGTGGCGGATACGGTTGCTTCCTCCACGAGTCGTTGGTACCTTGCAAAAGTGGCCAGTGGTTGCTTCTTAGTCGAGAATGAGTGCGACGAAGGACATTAAGGGCCGAAGCAAAAGGGAGGTGTGACATGAGAAGCGAACGACAGCTTCCGGTTGAGCGGCGGAGGGAAGAGACGGACAATCGTCCCTACCTAGAGGCGCCATCCCCTTGGGACTATCGCTATGACGAGATGCCCAAGGGTGAGACTTGCGACGAGGATGAGGAGAGCCCCCGGGTTATCGTCATCGAGATGTGAGTCCAGCCTCGGAACCTCCCTTGGCGAACATCAAAGACCGGCCAGCACACTTCGGGTGTGCTGGCCGGTTTTTTTGTGTCTGCCTGAAGTCGCTTCGGCGACTGGCGAATGCCAGCGTCCCCATCTACCGTCGTGGGTCCAACCTGTTATCGGCCGGGTTATTTGATGGAGAATCGGTCAGGCTCTGTGATGACCATCATCTGCCACGCCGGGTCCGATGAGCCACGCCAAAGGCGTCACGGGGCCATGGGATAGACCTTCGTGTCCTCGCACGCGAGCAGTGGCTCGTGGGGCTCCAACCAACGCGCTAGGGGCGGTGCCAGCTGGGCTGTAGGGGCTGTTTGGCCATCGGGTGTCGGGGACGCGAGGTCGGGAGGGACGGGCCATGGGTCCCTCCCCGGGCGGACAGGGTGGAGATCGTGGAGGGGCGAGGGCGTCGCGGATACGACATCGCCGCCGTCGAGGACGGCATAGGCCTTCTGCAAGCGGAACTGGAGTCCGCCGCGCAACTCGAAACTCGTGGTGTTGGAGAGTACGACACAGAACGAGCGCGGCGAGCTCTCGGGGTATTCGAGCTTGCTCGCGACAGTGCCAAAGCGTCCCTCGACCACGGCCTTCATTTCGGCGACCGCCTTGGTGGCCTGTTCGGGGGGCAAGGTCTCGCTGTCGAGGCGCACGACCCCGGCGCACACGAACTCCTTGGCGATGCGGTCACCTAAAACGCCGAAAGAGCGGTTATTGGGGACTCGAAAGACCAAGGGGATCTCGTACCAGACGTCCTGTGCACCACGACATGCGTTCCAGGTCGGAGGCGTCCGGGCGGCGACCAGCTCGGGCGGCGGCGGAGAGGCCGGTGGGGCCGCGGTGGAGCACCCCAACATCGATGTGGTGACAATGACAACGGCGATGTTCCATGGTGGGCTCATGGCGTCACCGTTTTGTTTGGGGTGGTGCCTTCGCACTGGACCAGCGACTCGTTCGGGCTGAGCCACGGCCGATTGTCAGGACGCGGCCACACATGACTTGTCGGGCCCAGATCCTTTATTAGAAGCTCGCCGCTCTCGAGTTCTGCGAACGCTGACTGGAGCGCTACGTAAACACGCGCTGGAGACGACGCCAGTTCACGGCGAAGTGTCTGATTTAACAAGCTAGACAGGGTCGTGCAGATCACGGTCGGAGAGCTCACCGGATGCGTGGGCGTGAGAAGAATGGCCGTCGAGCGACGCTCGGCATCGGCGATGGCGGACCACATCAGCCATTGGACTTCTGCGGGAGGGGCCACCGCGCCGTCAAAGCGCATAAACCCGCGGCAGACGAAGGTATTGGCGATGGCGCCGTCCGCCGCCTCAAAAGGCCGTCCGTTGTAAAGTCGCGCAGTGTACGGCATCTCGTACCAAGGCGCGGCGCCGTCGGGACACTCGCCCCAGACACCCCGAGACCGCAACTCGGCGGCATAATCCGGCTTTGCGGGCTCGGAGCTTGCGCAGCCGACGAGCGCGAACACGAGCAACGCGTGCGAGGTGGCGTAGTTCACGGTGCCTCATTGTAGCGGTAAATAACGGGGCCGGCTGTGTGATACTCCTTCCAACGGTCCGGCCACTCGTATTGCGGCTTAGAACGCCGGTCGTTGTAGGCTTTCATGACCATTATCTTTACATTTTTCTCAAGGTTGACTTGTCCCTGGATCGCCAGTGTATAGACAAACTCCGAGATCTGCTTGGTGATTGCGTGCACGTCGCGTTCAAAGGTAGTTGGAGAAGTCACGGTGTGGTCGGCCCCTATTACTGGACCTAAAAACATTAGTTCCACTATGGCAGGGAGGGCCACAAAAACGAGCCGTTCGCCTTCGTCGTCGCGCTTCATCACTTCGAAGCCCACGGTCAAGTCGAAACGGACGAACACCATCTGCTCGCCACGTGAACCACCGGAAGGCTGTTCGATGACCTCGCTCTGGGTGACGCGAATGGAATCAGGATCAAGCAAGAATCCGCGATATTCAGGATTCCGTGGATTGGGCGTGGGATTTGCGGCAAAGGGACCACTCGACGCAAAGGTCGGCTCGTCTAGGTCGAATGCATCGATGCCTTCGGGATTCCACGGGTCAAGCCAAGGCTCGGGGTCATATCCGTCGGCCAAGGTCCCATCGCCCCCCTCGGTCGCCGTTTCGCCGGCCTCGCTTCCGGCTTCACCGCCAGAATCCGATGAGGGGCCCGAACCACTGTCCGTCCAGAAGATTATGATGGGATCGCTCATGGTTGCGTCACCTCCGTGCCGGGTAAGCCCTCGCCCCAAAACGATTCAAAACGTCTGGCGAGCAAGTCAGCGAGCGCGGGCGCTTCTAGATAAGTGCTCAGTTCGACGCCGCGATGAACCGCACTTGGCGTCCAGCTTTGACTTCCGACGACGACATGGCGCCCGTCGATGACAATGGTGCTCTCATGGAGGGTGTGGCCGGTCTTGGAGTGGAGATAAGTCTTGGCGAATCGGGCCACTGCTTGGATCCCCAAGCCAGCGTCAGGGCCTGGATTTGCGAACAACACACGCACCCGTACCCCACGCGTGTCGGCGTCCGCGAGAGCTCCAAGCGCCTCCTGGATCGGACGCGAAGTTCCGGGCCAGAGCCGGGGCACGACCACGTCGATAGAGAATTTCGCGCGTCGTACAAGACGGGTAATCAACCCCATGTAGCGTTGACCAGCGACGAAGGCCAACGGCACATGCACGGCTCCGGCGACTACCGCTAGCGCCTCGTCGCGTTGCTGTGCCCGGCGCGCCCAGTCCGCGCAAGACGCTGGACGTCCGGGTGCCCAATAGGATGGCGCGTTTGCGACTCGGGATAGCTCGCGGAGGGTGATGTCTGGCGTTGTAAAGACATCGATTGGTGCGAGCCGGCGACAAATTGCCAGATAAGTGATAAAATCAGGCGTGGGTGCGAATCGTTGAGCGCGATCATCTGAGGGTATGTAGGATAAATAGCTGTCTTCATGTAGTTCGCGCGCCGGTTCGGAGACGGGTTGGCCATGCCGCTTCGCCATCGCCGCCAGGGCTGTTCCCATGGTCCCGCGCCGCAACCCATGCGATTTCGAGCGCGACTGATTGAGAATCGGCTTCAACCGCGAAATGGACGGCGCGGATTTGGAAAGTTGAACGCGCGCGAAACCGTCGGCCACGGCCTTCACTTCATCGAGCGCAGCGTCGACTGCGACAACGGGCGCACTCGGATCGAAGCTGGCGACTGTCATGAATAAGTGACAATAGGTCTTGAATCGCAAGGCATCGACCGCGTCTGGCCCGAGCCAGCCTTCGAGTGCGTGCATAATTCGCGCCTCGAGTGCGTTCATAGCGAAGACTCCGACTGGTTCCACAAGGTATCGAACCAGTTCGATAGCCAACAAATGGGCTCGAAGCCAGTCACGAGGACGCTCATTTCGCGGTTGCCTCCCAATAGGCCATTCGGCGTGAGATCATGGCTGCCGACGAGTGCAAGCGTATCATCCGCGATTGCAACCTTGCCATGCAAGGAACGCCTGAGATGCTCTTTGTGGGGTTGCGGGGACAGGAAGACTCGGGTCTTGACTCCGCGTGCTTCTAGAAACTGCCGTCCGGGTGCGTTGAGCTCCTCGCCCCACGGAGCTTTGCGGAGATCGTCCAACAAGACCCGCACCGACACTCCGCGATGCGATGCCTGTGCCAAAGCATGGAACAGCTCGTGGATGCGATCGGCACCCTGTTGGTCGGAACGCCCATCAATGAGGAACTGGCTCAGCCAAAGGCGTTCCCTCGCCGTTTGGGCGAGATGCAGGAGCACCGGGAGATAGACCTCATCCGCGACGAGCCGGGCGCCGACCGCGCCATCAAAGACCGGGCTTTGGGTCATCTGGGGTGATTGGTTCAATATTTATTTCGATGCACTTCGCGGAATTTTTTGGTTCACGCCGACGAGTTCGTTGACCGACGCGAGGAGTACGCGCAACGCCGTGTGGAGGGCGTCGAGTGTGGCGACATCACTTGGGGTGACCCGGCCGATCAGCCCGGGATTACGGGTAATATCACCGCCTAGACGTGATTCCAAGCACCTTTGAATCGCGTTATAGCGGCATTGGGCTTGGTAGAAATCCCATTCGAGTCGGTCACGCTGTTCGAGACTGTTCTCTAAAGATGACATTTCGAATCTCCATATGGAAAAGTGGAAAAAAGGTGGAGGGAGCCCGTTGACCACACCGACGGACCTCAGCAACACACGCGTTTCCGCAGAAGAAGCCAAGAATCAATGCGCCGTACAGAACACCAACCACCTTGAATAAGGTGACGTTGCCATAGCGAAACCTTGAGCGCAACCCTCACTAAGATTTTTTGAATGTGGTTCCTTTGGGTGCAGATCCTTTGCAACGGAATCAAGTCATTGAAATGTTGATTTTATTTCAGAGCACTGGCATCCTACAGCGATCGGCTTTGCGACGCTATCATAGGGGTGGCTCGATAAGTCGGGGGAGCGTAAGCTATGGGTGCTGCCAGAGAACTGGTCACGGAGACCTGTAGACAGCGACCTAGAACCGCTTGAAATCGGCGAGTAGCGCAAAGGGCCGTCGTTTCTTTCTACGCGTGGGGTCACATTGTAAACTACGCGTCCCGAAGACGGGGGACCCGGCGCAGCAACACCGAGCCCCCCTGAGCGGCCCCCGGCGATCGCGGCGGCGCACCTAGCGTTAGCGTGACGGATTGGAGCCCGCTCGTCTAGTGTCTCGGCAGGACAAGCGATCACGACCACCCTCCGCCACTATCGATGCCGCCCCATCGCCTGTCGTCAGCTCGTCCTCATCTGCAGCCATTGCGACCATGGGCAAATCTATTGCCCCCCGTGCGGGCCGGAACGGTGCAAGGCCTCGCGCCGGCGCGCCCGTCAAACCTACCGAAGCACACCTCGTGGCCGCATGAAGCACTGCTATGCGGAGCGCCGTCGCCGTCGCCGTAATACCGGATTGCTACCTCCCGTGGGGGATCACGGTTCCGCGCAAGACCGCATGACCCTAGGGTTATCCGCATCCTCGGCGCTCTATCCAGCCGAGGCGGAGGTACCCTATGAACAAGTGCAAGACGAAGGTGTGGGCGAGCTCGGGCCCGCCGCACCAATCGACGACCGAGCCGACCCCCAACGAAGCCCGGAGAACACGCTCGATCTCGCGGCCGACCCGGCCGCATTGCCCCCAAAGACCCAAGTCGCGGACCGCCCAGCCCGACACCATTGCAGCTTCTGCGGCGCTCCAGGCGGAGATGCACTGCGTTCGGGTTTTCTTCGGCAGAGCGCCGAAGCCCATCGAGCGCGCGCCGGACCTTCTTGAGCAGACTGCGAGGTCGTCATGATCTCCGCGGACCTTGAATCACGAATCCGGCGCCATTTTCACGCCGACCGATGGCCGATCGCGACCATAGCCGCCCAGCTTGGCCTGCATCACTCTGCCGTGCGACGCGTGCTGCGCCAGGACGGCGTGCCCGCCAAGGCTTTTCCCTCGCGCCCCACGAAGGCCGACCCCTACGTGCCGTTCATTCTTGAGACCCTCGAAAAATACCCGCACCTCAAAGCAAGTCGTATCTTTGATATGGTCAAAGAGCGCGGCTACGACGGCGCCCGAGACCACTTCCGCGCCGTCATCGCCCGCCACCGGCCTCGAAAGGCGGCCGAAGCCTTTCTGCGGCGCCCGTCGCTGTCGGGCGAGGAGGCCCAAGTCGACTGGGGACATTTCGGGCACATCGAGGTCGACGGCGCCCGC
>Ga0209702_10002411_pt1 | contig 32675 bp, 25 predicted proteins | sample FRY01_FD_187210 | JGI IMG/M metagenome (GOLD analysis project Ga0209702, IMG submission 187210) | Freshwater microbial communities from Lake Fryxell liftoff mats and glacier meltwater in Antarctica - FRY-01 (SPAdes) (version 2) | ecosystem: Environmental > Aquatic > Freshwater > Ice > Glacier...
ATTTAAAAATAAGAAGGGAGAGGATAAATTCGCATATAAAATAAACATGTCATTTATGCATGCTTATGATTGGGAGGCGGATAATATGAATCCAACTGAACAGTCATTAACAACTGCCGAAAATCCCGGAGGTTACGATGCTGTAAATAGATATGGTGATGAAGAATTAGGCGGATACGAATTCAACTACACCAAAACACCTCAGCAAAAAAATGTCTACGCGGGGCTAGGTGTGATTTATAGGAATGGATATAAAGAACAAGATATTGTAGATTATAACACCCGTAATATCAAATTAAATGGTGCAATGCACTATCGTATCAAGCCTGATTTAGAGTTAATTTACAGCGCCAATTTTGGTACCGGAACAACAATTTATCAAGGAGAAAATAGATTTAGCCTAAGAGATATCCTATTCTTTCAAAATCGACTTGAATTGGTCAAGAAAGATAAATTCTTTCTTCGAGCCTACGCCACAAACGAAGATGCCGGAAATTCATTTGATGCAGTTGTAACTGCGTTTGAATTACAAAATCTTTCAAAATCGAATAATCAGTGGAAATCTGATTATCAAAATGCTTGGACACAAGGAGGATTTGACGCTCCACGATTTAAAATCCGCCAATTGCCTGGGTACCCCTCTCCATTTAATGAGCAAGTTTATGATTCATTAATGGTTGTTTATGTTGATACGCTTTATAAGTATCACGACTATGCAAGAAACATTGCAGATTCAAAAAGCGGAAGTGCTACGAGCAATTTTTACCGAGCAGGAACGGCAAGATTCGACTCTGCAATGGCACAAATTAAGTCGAGAACATTAGCAGAAGGAGGCAGTATGTTAAAGGACAAATCTGCACTTTATCATATTCATGGCGAATATATTATTGATATTGCCAAATTCACGAAAGCAACTGTTGGAGCTAACGGTAGAATGTATCGGCCAAACTCATCAGGAACAATTTTCAGTGATACTTTGGTCATTGATAGAATCGACAATGGTGATACGCTTTTAAAAAGACGGGTTATTGTAAACACTGAATGGGGCGCATATCTTGGACTACAGCAAAAACTTTTAGCGGAACGACTGAGTTTAAATGCGACTGTAAGGATTGATAAAAATCAGAACTTTAATTTAATTTCAACTCAAAGTGGTTCTGCGATATATACAATTGATAATAACCACACATTCAGGGTTGTATATTCTTCGGCAATCAGAAACCCAACACTTCAAGATCAATATCTATTTTATAATGTTGGTCGAGCTACTCTAATTGGTAACCTCAACGGAGCTGATTCTCTCGTAGATGTTAGTTCCTTTTTTGCTTACCTTGAAAATTTAGACCCAAGCAAATTGCGCTATTTTGATGTTGATCCAATCAGACCTGAGCGGGTACAATCGGTCGAATTTGGTTATCGCGGTACATGGTTTAAACGTTTATTTGTCGATATGAGCTATTATCGTTCGGTTTACACAGATTTTATAGGGTTCAAAATAGGACTTGATTTGACGGCTACTGGCGGTGTTCCTAAAATTGATGCATATCGACTTTCGGCCAATACGGAAGATAAAGTTTTCACACAAGGATTCTCAGGTGGTTTGAATTACTACTTTGCAGATAAGTATGCATTAAATGGAAATTATTCATGGAATGTCTTAAGCAGGCCTGATAGCACTGATGAAATCATAACGGCATTTAATACACCCGAGCATAAATTCAATCTAGGAATAAGTGGACGTCAGATAAAATTACCTTTTATAAAGGGTAAAAACTTCGGCTTCAATATCAATCATAAATGGGTTCAAGGATTCCGATTTGAAGGTGCACCTCAATTCACTGGTTCAATTCCTTCTTATGGCATGGCTGATGCGCAAATTAATTGGTCAGTTCAAAAATGGAAAACACAATTTAAGCTTGGTGCTTCAAATATTTTAAATAACAAAGTTTCCATGGTTTTCGGAGGACCGCTTATTGGTCGCTTAGCTTACTTTTCAATTTTAGTCGACATTCCTTGATAATTTATTTATCAAGGAATGTAATTTGGCGTCAAAACAATCAATTTTATATTCACTTTTGTAATTAAACACACCATAATAAACCACACCACATGAAACACATTTTCAAACTCATGTTTGCATCTGCCTTGACATTTTCTGTCGGACAAATGCAAGCTCAACGCTATGTAACAGAGATTTTCACAGATTCGGAGGTAACTGTTACACTTGGCGTTCCTTATGCAGAAAATATATCTGTATTAAATACTATTTTAGGAGGTCTATCTGTTCCTCCAGCGCTGGTTCTTCCTGACACTATAACTTTAGTTATGGATGTATATCAGCCTACCCAAAGTGCTGATGCTGTAACTGAGCGTCCACTGGTGATCTATCTTCCAACAGGAAACTTCCTGCCTTCAGTTGTTAATGGAGCGCCCACTGGTTCAATAAGAGATAGCGCAGCTGTAAACATCGCGAAGCAATTAGCTAAGCGCGGATATGTTTGTGCTGTTGTTGCTTATCGTCAAGGCTGGAATCCAGTTTCAACGAATCAAATTGTGAGAACAGGTACTATTCTTAATGCTGCGTATAGAGGTCAACAAGACAGTAAAGCAGCCGTGCGTTTCTTCAGAAAAGATCGTGCAACAACAAACACCTATAAAATCGATCCAAACAAAGTAGCTTTAATTGGAGAAGGTACAGGTGGATATGTGGCGATGGCTCACGCTTTCTTGGATCAGCCTTGGAAAATTGCTCGTCTTCCAGGTATTGGTGATAACAAATTCTTACGTACTGAAGCGCCTGATTCATCCGTAGTGGATACAAACCGTGTAGGTAATTTTAATGGAACGAATAACATTCCTTTAAATCTTTCTGCATTTGCAGCCACAGGTGATTTATTGAAAGTTTCAGGTAACGTTGCTAACCACGTAGGATATTCCTCTGAAGTACAATTAGTAATTAATCTTGGTGGAGCATTAGGTGATTCATCTTGGATTGATGCTGGACAAATTCCAATGATAGGAATTCACGCTGTTCGTGACCCGAATGCTCCATATTTTATTGGAGATGTAATCGTTCCTACAACAGGAGATCTTGTTATTCCTTTTGCTTCTGGAGCTGGTTTCAATGTACCTAAAGCAAACCAATACGGCAATAACGCTTCGTTTGCGAATAAAATCTATCCAGATCCTATTACAGCTGCAGTAGAAGCTCGTTATAACCTCACAGTTCCGTTTGCACCTTCAAGCGTTAATACAGGTTCAGGAAAAGGTTTGTTACCATTCATTTTAACTGAGACTTCTCCTCGCTCAACTAATCATGGTAGTCCATGGCAATTCTGGAGTGCTACACAACCAACTGCAATGGCAACTGTGCCAGGAACTCCTTTCACAGCTCATCAGGTAGCAACTCAAAGTAACCCTTTTATGGCTCAGAGCGATTTAGTAGGTCGTAATACAGCTTTGACATATATCGATACAATCCAGAAATATATAAACCCAAGAATGGTTTGTGCTTTAGGTCTTGCGGAATGCGACTTATATGAAACAGTTGGTTTCAATACAATCAGCAAGAACGCTTTATTTACTGCATTCCCGAATCCATCAAACGATTTTGTAACTATCATCACAAATGCTGGTGTTCAAGGAATCAAATCGGTTCGTTTGTTTGATATTACAGGACGTGAAGTTCGCCAGATAACTAACATAAATACTACTTCAATCCAAGTTAATCGCGAAAACCTCCCTTCTGGAATTTATCTTGTGCAAGTTTCGACAACTCAAGGAAATTCTCAACTTAAGTTAATTTTTGAATAAGCTTTAGTCCTATTAATTTTTAAAGTCCTTCCTTTACGGGAAGGACTTTTTTTTTAGATATAAACCGATCACTTGAATAAGAGGTTTCTCATCATACTTGTTGCTTTATTAATCGCATTGCGGTGGATATTTCCTGAGTCGGACCCTGCGTGGTGGTTTAATATTGAAGATCTGCATGATGAGGCTTGGTGGGCAGAAAATGCACGGAGAAAAATCATATTCAATGAATGGATGTGGGACGAATATGCAGGAGCATTAGCTTCTGGTCCATTAGCAGCAGTGTGGCATTGGATTACCTTCAAACTGTTCGGAATTAGTTTCTTTAGCCTAAGGTTAGTTTCGTTAATCCCAGCAACATTAATGCTGATATTACTTTGGTTTAGAAATACACTATCGAATAATGAAAATAAAGTCGGTTTCTTTCTTTTAGCAAGCTCACCCGCATTTTTTTCACTCAACAGAGTTGGATATTTAGAAATGATGTTGATTTTAATTCTATTGTTATCCATCACATTAATTCAAAAAAGGAAAATCTGGGCAAGTGTCTTCGCGGGAATTCTGTTTTGTTCCGGTCTTTTATTTAAAGGCTCATTTATCTTTTTACTTATTCCGCTTCTAATTTGGCTAGGGTTAGATTCATCGAACAGAAAACATCTTCTGATTTCTACTGGTGTACTTGCAATTCTTTCACTTATTTCACTACTAATCTATTTCATTCCAAACCGTGCATTATTCGCTCCGTACATCAATGCATTCTCTCAAGATTATATCCCTGCAAACGTTTTATATGATCCTCGAGGTTGGATAGCAAGGTTGGCATGGCTTCCAGAAAAAAGTTGGATAAGTTCTCCTCTTGCTTGTTGGCTTGGTATATATGCACTAATCAAAATAAGCAAAGGTTATATTCCATCTTTCAAATCTAGCGTTTGGGGATTATTCATTTTGGTGATACTTTTTGCGCTATTTACCGACTTTTCTGACAGGAGATTAAGTGTGTTAATTATTCTTCTTCCATTTATTATTTTGGAAGATTTTAAAATAGAAACTCAGACTTTTCAAAATATTTTCATTGGATTTATCCTTTCGCTTTCACTAATCCCATGGATAATTGGCCATATCCCGAAAGGTTCTTATGACTTATTATTAAATGAAAGCGGTAAATTTGGACTAATGCTTTTGGCCGTTAATATAGTTGGATACCTGTTTTTAAAAGTCCTAAATATTCAAACACCCTCGATCTATATTCTAAGAACTGGAATCGCCAGTTGGATTTTAGCCGTTATGCATTATTCGGCTGTTAATATTGCTGCACTGTTAGATATAAATTATTGGCTTTTAATGGTAGTTCAGTCATTTCTTAGTTTATTAATATTGAATTACGAATATCAATTTGTTAAGATGAGGCTTACAAATGCGACTCTAGCTAAGTCATTAATCGGAGCTCAGATTCTTATTTTACTATCAGTTGTGCTTCTCCCCTCTTATACTTTGCTCAAGACCGCGCAACATATATCTAAAATTGTGCGTATTGAGGATCGAATTACAGGACCAAATAATGCTATTGAGTTATGCTTTCTTAGTAATGGAAAAACGTATATGTATGCCTCAAAAAGCAATACTGATGACCAGATATTTGTTGGATACTATGCAAACTTCGATCACAATTCTCCGGTAGTAGGTGAAAATAATACAATTTTTATATCCAGAATTGAGCAGCGGTTTTCACTTTTCCCCTTGCCCAAAAAGCACAAAAGTGAGGCAATCATAGTTTATTGAGTTCCTCTTTGTGTCAAGAACCTAAAATGAGCATCTTTGCATATCGATTAGAATATATGAAAACACCGACCAAAGCATTCTTTCTTGTAACGTTAGCGATTTCAATGATGTTTTCACAATCTTGTAAGAAAGATAGGGTGAAAGGTTGCACGAACTCAGAAGCAATAAATTACGCTGAAAGCGCAAATCTTGAGGATGGCTCTTGCGAATTTGCGCGTGATAAGTTTCTTGGTACTTGGTCTGGAACGAAATTATGTTCGGCCAATCCATTGGATTCCACTACGTCAATTCAAGTAATAGCCATTGCTAATAACTTTAGAAGTATAACCATCACAAATTTTCCTTTTGATGGAATTAGTGTAACAGCAAATGTAAACTCATCTGATTTAAACAAAATCATCATCCCTTCTCAAGAAATTAATAATGACCTTGACGTTTTTAATATTTCGGGCGAAGGACAAGTTTATGAAAGCGACTTTGTAATTAATTATTTAAGAGTATCTGGTGGATTAATAGATACTTGTGGTTTAGGTCTAACCAAGAATCCGTAGCGAAACTTTTTGGTTCATAACTCGTTAGACCAAGTAAGGAATGTAGGATATACATTAAGAAAATTCTCTATATTTGTATTAGCCGCAACCTATCATGAACAAAAAAATACAGAAAATTTTCGCTTCCGCATTGATTATTAGTTCTATAAGCTTTAGTACTTCTTGCACTAAAACTGAAGGTTGTACTGATCCTACCTCTGAGAACTATGATCCAGAAGCCGAATTAGAAAATAACACATGTGTTACTCAGCGTCAAAAGTTTCTTGGCTTATTCTTAGCTGATGGACTCTGCAGTAGCGGGAATCAGTCACAGGGATATTTTGTGGAAGTTCGTAAATCGAATCAAAATCTTGATGACATCCTTCTTTTCAATATTGGAAATAATTTCATAAACCCTGTTGTTGCATTGGTGAACCAAAACCAAATAACAATTGATCGTCAAGACCCTGATGCGATAGGTAGATATATTTCTGGAAGCGGTTCCATCATCGGTACAAAACTTACATTATCATACAATATTAAATTTGGATCTTCTGAAATAGACTGTATTTGGAATCTTGAGAAGTAATTAATTTTTTGCTTCTAATAAATATCTAGGTCGGAGTGTTTCCGGCCTTTTTTGTGGGTTACCGAAATTCATTCTAAGCAAAGTTGCTGGGAAATCGTCCCTTTTTTGGATAATATTCACAGAATATCCGTCTCGAGTTAAATCGTCTTTGCCAGCCTCGTCGGTGAATAAATAAATAACTGAGTACTTGGATAGAAGCGAATCAACTTGGTCTATTTTAATGTCATCTGAAACTGTTTGTGCGTAAACATCGAGTGCTCTGGAACCAACATAGAGATTAAACAGTTGATCTTTGGGTAGATTATTCTCTAAATAATAGTTACCTATCTTCCCTCCGCTCTGATAATTTAGCACTTCAGGGTAAAAATGGCTAGCCATAAGCACATTCACGCTTAATATAGAAGCAAGTGACGTTCCGATTAGCCGATGCCAAAAGAGTACCTTTTTACTGAATGCGAAATAGATGAAGCTTGCCAAGCCAGATATTCCAACAAGGATTAAAAGTGGATTTGCTATTGGGAAAAACCAAATGAAAATGACTCCAACAAACGCCCAAGCTCCGAAAAGTACAAATGTGTGAATCCCGCGAAGCCAAACAAACCCAACTTCTTGTCTATTTCTGTAGAGAGATACTAAATAGTGAGCTGTAATTAATGCGGCGAAAGGAAAAACCACGTAGATATAATGTGGTAGTTTATAACGTGAGGTCGATAGTGCTATGAAAGGAAGAATAAATCCCCCCAAACTAATCCATTCTGTTTGTTTTAAAATGAACATTTTTAATCCATTTCTAATGATTGATCTTCCTAAATGAATCAAAGCTGCAAAGAAAAATAGTGCCCATGGCAAAAAAGACCATGCAAAACTATGTACAAAAAAAAATGGACCTGAATCGTTTTTCCAGACATTCTCACCAGTAATTCTCCCAAAACTTTGTTCCCAGAAATAAAATCTCAATCCAGATACATTGGTGCGACTATTTACAAGTGTTTCGGGATGTAAATCATATTGCGAATAGAGTCCGTAAAGCATTGGTGATAAAACGATTGTCGTAACTATAAGTCCTGCAAGCCATTGCCATTTAAAAATTCCTGACCAATTTTTTGTGATGAGCAAATGGGTTCCAATTGCTAAGCCTGGAGCAACTATACCAAGCGGACCTTTGGCCAACATTCCAATTCCAATGAAAAAGAATGCAGGTATCCAATACCATGATTTGGGAGATTTCAATTGTTCACTCAGCAACCAAACTGCTGCTATGGTTGAATTGGCTAAATAAACATCCGTTCTAACATCATTGGTAAAATGGAAATATCCCTGAGTTGTTGAAAGAATTACTGCCGCTAATATGGCGGTTTCCTGATCGTACCACAATCGCGCGAAGCGGAATACAGAAAAAATCCCTAACAAGGCAAAAAGAATCGCTGGAAGCTTAAAAGCGAAATTGCCTACACCAAAAATTTTATAGAATCCTGCTGTTATCCAAAAAATGAAAGGAGGCTTGTCAAGGTAGGGATGGCTTCTATCGAATATATGAAGATAATCACCACGATCAATCATTTCGCGGCTCATTGAGGCATATTGAGCAGCATCAACATCCATGATATCTACCGGAATAGCGAGCAAATAAATACAAATTGCTGCAAATAAGGCAGGTATCAACCGGTGGATATTCATTTTCGGGATATTGTATTGTATTTCAAAATACACCAGATAGCTCTAAATCCGTCTTTCCAACTAATTTTTTTGCCTTCGGCATAGGTTCTACCATAATAAGAAATACCAACTTCGTAAATTCGAATATTTGGCACTCTCGAGACGCGAGCAGTAACTTCGGGCTCGAACCCAAATCGCTTTTCTTTTAAAGGTAGGTCTTGAATAAGATCTCGTTTAAATAATTTATAGCATGTCTCCATATCTGTTAAATTGAGATTGGTGAACATGTTTGATAAAAAAGTAAGGAATTTATTACCGATCGTATGCCAAAAAAACAAAATACGATGTGGTTTCCCTCCCATAAATCTTGAACCATAAACCACATCGGCAACTCCAGCTAACATAGGCTGTAAGAGCACGTTGTATTCTGCAGGGTCATATTCTAGGTCCGCATCTTGAATAATGACAAAATCACCCGTAGCATGTTTTATTCCAGTGTGAAGAGCGGCTCCTTTACCTTGATTTACCTCATGTTTGATATAAACTATTCCCGTTTCTGGGTACGAAGTCATATACCGGTTAATTGCGTCTTCAGTATCGTCCTTTGAACAATCATTAACGATGATAACCTGCTTTTGAAGTCCTTCAGGAAGAACTACCGCACGTATTTTATCAAGAATATAATGAATAGTTGGGCCCTCGTTATAGGCCGGGATCACGATTGATAATAGCTTCGGCATACAATAAAAAATGGGTAAGTTACTTACATCGCATCGCTCAACCACCTACCCTTGCTACCTTCCGGTTCTGGGGGGGTTCAGCAGGAGCTGATCGTGCAAGACTTACCCAGCGCAAAAATAGAAAAAAGCACGTACTATACAACAAAGTTCTGTTAAGATTGAAATTAATACGAATCAATCATTTTGTTAATGGGCTCATCAAAACATTATATTTGCCAAAAAACAAACGTAAATGGCTACAACTTACAATGCACCAATGATGCCGCCAGCCTCTAAACATGGGGTTTTCTTAGGCTTAGCTCTTATTGTTCTTCAGACAGTTTTTTATCTGATAGATGTTAGGTTTGATTCAACGTTTGGATATATCACATACGCAATTCTTATTGGAGGAATCTTTCTAGCAATTCGTCAATACAGAGATTCTTTAAATGGCGGATTTATATCTTATGGAAGAGCCGTTGGTTATGGTGTTTTAGTTGCCTTATTAGCCGGTATTATCTCTTCCTTATTCACCTTTTTATTATACCAATTTATAGATCCAAATTTAATCGGCAAACTATTATTAGAGTCCGAAGAAAAGCTTCTTGAGAGTGGAATGCCTGAATCTCAATTAGATATGGCAATGGAAATGAACCGTAAAATTTTTACTCCTACTTTCCTTTCTCTCATGGGTATTCTTGGTCAAACTTTTATGGGACTAGTTTTCAGTTTGGTGTTAGCTGTATTCCTAAAGAAAGAGGGTAATTCATTCGAACAAGACACATTGTGATTCCAAAAATCTCCGTTGTTGTTCCTCTCTACAATGAGGATGAATCTTTGCCCGAACTATGTGCATGGATCGACAGAATTATGCAAGAAAACTCCTTTACCTATGAGGTAATTCTTGTTGATGATGGAAGTAATGACAATTCTTGGAATGTTATTACTGAGCTTTCAAGCAATAACAAAAGCATTCGAGGAATTCGCTTTCGCAGAAATTATGGAAAGTCTGCTGCTCTGAACGTTGGTTTTGAAGCAGCCATTGGCGAGGTGATAATAACCATGGATGCAGACTTGCAAGATAGTCCTGATGAAATTCCTCAATTAGTCAGAATGATTGAGCAAGAAGGATTTGATTTAGTTAGTGGATGGAAACAAAAACGTTTTGATCCAATTACCAAAACCCTTCCAACGAAATTATTTAATTGGGCGGCGCGAAAAATGAGTGGAATTTACTTACATGATTTTAACTGTGGGCTGAAGGCGTATAGGCTTGATGTAGTAAAAAGCATTGAAGTTTATGGCGAAATGCACAGATATATACCAGTATTGGCTAAATGGGCTGGATTTAAAAAAATCGGAGAAAAGGTTGTTCAACATCGTGCAAGAAAATACGGAGTTACTAAATTTGGTTGGGAAAGATTCGTTAATGGCTTTTTAGATTTATTAAGTATAACGTTCGTTTCAAGATTTGGTAAAAGACCAATGCATCTATTTGGATTGCTCGGCTCACTAAGTTTTTTCATAGGATTTATTATAGCTGCCTATTTAACTTTTACAAAATTTGCTCATCAGGCTTATAAAATGACTGATCGGCCGATATTTTATTTTGGACTATTCTTTATGGTTATAGGAACACAGCTTTTTCTTGCTGGATTTCTAGGGGAATTGATTTCACGAAATGGTCACGATAGAAATAACTATCTCATAAGGGAGAGAAAAGGATTTGAATAATTAGAGTTTGTCTATAGAGTCTCCTGATGTCGTTGCACTAGTCCATAAAATGCTCATTTACAAAAGTAAACTGCGCTTTTTCGGTCTTCGCGCGCCTAATAAGAAGCCTCTATAGTTCAAACTCCTGACTCTATGGACAGACACTAATTAGAGTCTATAGAGTCTCCTGATGTCGTTACACTAGTCCAAAAAATGCTCATTTACAAAAGTAAACTGCGCTTTTTCGGTCTTCGTGCGCCTAACCAGAAGCCTCTATAGTTCAAACTCCTGACTCTATAGACAGACACTATTTAGAGTCTGTCTATAGAGTCTCCTGATGTTGTTGCACTAGTCCAAAAAATGCTCATTTACAAAAGTAAACTGCGCTTTTTCGGTCTTTGTGCGCCTAACCAGAAGCCTCTATAGTTCAAACTCCTGAATCTGCAGATATACACTAAATAGAGTCCTGTTGTCGTTGCACTAGTCCGAAAAATGCTCATTTACAAAAGTAAACTGCGCTTTTTTTATTCAACGCGTCTGCTAACATTAACTTAACTAACTGCTAATGTTTACAATACGAGCTTTACCTTCTGCATGAAAATTCAGAGAAGTGTCAATTTGAACTGAAATGATTGTAAGATTAAACCGCAATCCTTCACAGAAATACTGGAAATCTGCTATTTAATAGTTTTCATCGAGATACGAATTAACGTTCCCAGGCAGGGAAATGACAGATTCACAGGTTCCGTCAATTTTTTGTTCCTCAATAATATAAAAATCAACTTCTCCATTGCCCCAGCCGAGGTAAGGTGTCCATTCAAGTTTATTGAATAAGTCCAAAGATTGGTCAACACTTAAAACAATATTATCCCCAGTAACGCCTCTGCCCGCCTCTACACCACAGTGATTTTCAGCTATGATTTGATAAACATACTTGGTTGTGTTGATATCGACATTAGAATCGATAAAATAGGTTTGTATGACAGGTACTTGAGTAATGAATTCAAATTCACCTTCTAACTCTTTTCGATAAATCGAATAACCCACAACATCTGATAATAAAGTATCGGGTGCAGCCCATTCAGTAAGAATCTTAGAGTTATTAATTACAGTTGATCGCCCAATATTCACAAATTGAAATAAAAATGGATTGTTGATTACACTTGGAATATCATAATCTGATTTAGATTCAAGGTGCAAAATTCCATCTAATTCAATGGCCAAGATATCGTATCGATACTTAATAGGACAAACCACAGTTACATCAGCAAAGTGCGTTGAATCTGCAATGACAACACCAAGATTAATAGTCGTATTGGTACTTTCTTCGGTTCTGAGAACGATATATCCACCTGGAGTCCTGCCAACATAAGGTGTCCAGTCTATATCAATCGTATTGTTTTGACGAGCAACAGCACTTACGTTGATGGTACAATGTTCTTGAAGACTATTGGGATCTCGCTTTTGACCACAAAAATCGACTACCTCTAATTTATAGCAATAAACAGAATCGAATGTATTTACCTGATTATCTATATAAACTAAAGTAGAAGGGTCGGAAATTGTAGTGAGTAAATCAAAATTAGAAACGCCATTTGTTCTTCTGAGAATATTATAGTGTGAAAAATTAGCAGCATAGTTTTCATACCATTCAATCACAACAGAATCAGGAGATTCTACAGATACTCTTAATAATTCGCTGATTGGAGGCGGAATCGTATCGAATACCTCTATGGTTTGCATGTATAAAGCTGTATCGGCGCAACCATTGCTATTTTGAACTTGATATTCAACCGAATAAAATCCAGGATTGAATAATGTATAAATCTGATTTGGATTTGAGAGCGTAAGTGAATCACTCACTATTAATTGATAGATAGGACTTTCCAATTGGGTGCTTATATCTTCAAAAACAACACTTAGAGGACTACAGCCTTGTTTGTTTTCAATAGATAAATTCGCTAAAGGCACTACCAATGCCGTTAATGAATCGACGTAAATAGTATCCGAGCATCCAGCAGCATTTTGCGCAATTAGCTCAATTCCATAATTACCCGAAAATAAATAGCTATGTAGTGGAATTGAGTCTGTTATTAATGGAGAAGAGTCGCCAAAATCCCAACTAAAAGAAGTAGCATTTAAGCTGTTGTTATTGACAATTGGCATAAACGGAGTGCATCCGCTAAGTTCTTGGATGGTGAATGTAGCCTCCGGTGTTATATTTACTGTAAAGGGAATTCCCAATGAATAAAAACCAGAACAACCTAATGTATCTCTAGAAAAAAGTGTGATTGTGTAATTTCCTGGTAATTCATAGATGAAGGTAGGATTCTGATCAAGGCTTGTTGAACCTTCCCCAAAATTCCACTCCCATTCTTCCGAACCTACAGACAAATCAGTAAATTGAATTGGCGAACCAACGCATCCAGCCGATGCTTCAATTGAGAATGAAGTTGCAGGACCAAGAACAGTGACGAAATTTGTTTTGATAAGGGAATCTCGGCAGCCAAATTGAGAAGTAACGATTAGCTTGATTGTATATATGCCTGGCGCGTTGTAAAGCTTGTTTGGATGCTGTAGCGAGGAACCGCTATTGTCGCCAAAATCCCAAGCCCAAGCAACTGCATCTATACTCTCATCAATAAATTCTACAATAGATGGCGAACAAGCTGATGGTGAAGGAGACGAGAAATCGGCTACGATAGAGGTTACAGTTATAGGTAGACTTAAATATGCTGTATCTCTGCATCCCGAAGGGGAAGTTCCAACAACGAAGGGAAGGTAAATTCCATCGAGATCATAGGTGTACGTTTGCGAAGGCCCAATCATTACTTCACCATTTCCAAAATTCCACTCAAACTGCCCGTTTAAATTATCCGTTGCATTGAAATTCACAAATAAAGGATTGCACATTCCAAAAAACACAGAATTTTGAGAAATATTATAAATGATAATGTTGGATTTTATAATCGTATCGGTGCAACCTTGAGAAGTAGTGATGATAAGTGTTACCTCATTCGCGGGCTCCTCAGTAAATGTTATAACCGGGTTTTGATCGGTTGAAGTAACACCATTTCCAAAATCCCAGAACCACGAAGTTGCTTCAGTGCTTTGATCTGTAAAACTGGCGGTAATTGGCAAACAATCAGCATCTTGAGTAAAACTAAAATCAGCAAAAGCGCCATATACATGAATAGGTTCGAAATGCAACGTGTCTTTGCAACTCGTATTCCATGTAGTTGTTGCTACCATCATCAGTCCTGAAAAAGTGGTTGAATCGGGAAAATGAAGATTTAGGGTATCAGAGTTGGTGAGAAAAGTTCCGTTGTGAATGTAATTAACATAAGAAATAGGTCCTGGGAATATCAATTGAACATCGTGCGGAGCACAGCCATTAAAATCTCCATTAATAATCATATCCATTTTAGGTGCAGCAAAAGTTATTTGCTGTGGTAATGTGTAAAGCGTGGAGCAGCCAAGCGCAGTAATAATTGTGAGTCTGACGGTATAAACACCTGTTGAATTGTATTGATGCGCAGGTTCATTTAACGTTGACGTGCTTCCATCACCAAAATCCCAGATAAAGGATAAACCGTTTATATTTCCAAGTTGTGTAAAATGAATTGAGTCTTTACAAACTGTATTAGGATAAGCAACGAAAGGCGTTGGTTTATCCATTAATATGTTCTGATTTCGGATTGCATTACATCCAAGCGTATCAGTTACAACAGCGCTAATATTTATTGATCAGTTAGTTAATGGTGTTTGATAATTAACTTGTACTCCAGGATACCCGCTACTTGCACCAAAATGCCATCGAACTTGATCGAACATAGCTGCATTATTTAAATTTGTTGCAATAAAAAACGTCGTACAATTTGACGTTGTGGTCACATTCATATCTGGCATAAAGCCACCGATATAGACACTTTGAGCATATGTAATTGTTTGAATTCCAGATGGAGTGTTTGCCTGATATGATACCGTGTAAAAGCCTGGCGTTGTATAAATCTTTGATGGATTATCTAAGGTAGAACTAGTTCCGTCACCAAAATCCCAAGCAATAATTTGGTGTAATGGCGATTGTTTGAAGAAAACGATACCGGCAGGTGCACATGAAACGAAGGGATTGCTTGGGTTAGTTGTTGCAGGCGGCTCGCTACCACCATTTCCATTTTGACTTGGTTGTGAAGTTATAATAAATGGACTTCCGGTTATAGTTAATGCACAGCCATTGGCAACAACCGTAAGAGTTGCTATATAATTTCCATTCGACTGGTAACTGTGCGAAGGATTCTGAAGATTGGAACTATTGCCGTCTCCAAAATCCCATAAATAGGATGTTGCATTCATAGGTAAACCGGTGAAATTAACGTTCAAAGGAAAACCGCTAGTTGCATTATAGGTTGTCGTAAATGCGGGAAGGAAATCTGTAAATGTGACAGAATTGAATCCAACATAGGTTCTATTACAACCAGCCGGAGTAGTTATATTTAAACCTACGTGAAAATTGTTCGTTGAAGAATATATATGTGTTGGGTTTTGAAGTGTTGATGTTGTCCCATCCCCGAAATCCCAAAGCCATGAACTTGCGTCTGAAATTGTGTCGCTAAAATGCACTGCATAAGGAGGACAAGGGTCTATTTCTAATTCGAACTGTGGAGTAACTCCTTCCACATTAACTAGTTGATAATTTGGGTAAGATAAACCGCAAATGCTGCCATGATTAATTTGAAGGGAAACATTATAATTTCCTGGTGTATTAATATGTATGGGAAGGGTTGGGAAGCGTGGATGTTGTTCCATCCCCGAAATCCCATGAAAATGAAACAATTGAAGGATCATTTAAACCAAAAGAAGTTGTAAAAGGAGCACATCCTGATAATGGCGGCGGCACTGGGTAATTTGCCAGCTGAGCTGAAACATTTACTCCTCCTGGAAAAATTAATGTATCGGTGCAACCACCCGAACCAAACGCAACAAGAGTTACTTGATAACTACCTAAGTTTGGATATGTATGTGTAGGAATTGAATCTGTAGAAGTTGTGCCATCACCAAAATCCCATAAATAAGAAACCGCATTTACCGAAGTATTTGAAAAAACCGGAGTTAAGGGAGGGCAACCCGTATTATTGGATATTGAAGCGAAAATTTCTGGAGCGATAACTTCTACATTAATAACTGTCATAGTACGCCAACATCCAAACTGATTAAAAGCTTTCAATGTAATGGTGTAAACTCCAGGCTGAGTATAGCTGTAATTAGGAGTTTGGTCGAATGAATATGCTCCATCTCCAAAAGTCCAAAATAGTTCGTGGCCCCAACAGAAGTGTTTGTGAGAACAACATTCAAAGGAGCACATCCAGAAATATTTGTTGCTGTGAAAGAAGCTGTAGGCTTAGGATTAACTTGAATATAGCTGGGTGTCTGCGAAGAATAACTGCAACCATTTGGCATGACTACGCTCAGAGTGATTCCATAAGTTCCTGCGGAAAAATAAGTTGCCGAAAAACTCGGCGTGGTTGCGGACTGACCGTCGCTCGAATTCCATTGGTAAGAAGTTGCACCTACCACATTCGATGAAAGAGTTGATGCAAGGGGCAAACAGCCATTAAAGGTACTTGCAGAAATTACAGGAGTGCTATCGGGATAAACTGTTACTAAATCTTGAAGTGTTATTGAATCCGCGCAGCCGAATGCGTTGGTTATTTTTAATTCAACAGAGAATAGACCAGAACTAGCGAAAACATGGCTCGGACTGACATCATTACTGAAAGTACCGTCATGAAAATCCCATGAATAAGTGTTGGTAGTTATTGACGTTGGGGTAAACTGAAAGGCTTCACTTTCATTGCAGGTAACTGTATTATTTACGGTGAAGCCAGCTTGAGGCGTTTGCATCACCTGAACTGGTTGTGGCAAATTAGCAACCGATTGGCATCCTGCGGCATTGGTTGCCAACACGCTAACGTTGTATGTCCCTGGGTTCGTAAAAGTTTTTGAGGGATTAAAAACTGTTGAATTAGATCCGTCTCCAAAATCCCATGAAATGGATGTTGCGGTTGCGATAGAACACGAAAATTGAAAAGTTGTATAATTGTTACAGCCGCTATATGAATCAACCGAAACCGATAAAACAGGTCCCGGAACTGCCGTGATGTAGCTTGTTCGAATAAGCGTATCCCGACTTCCATTTGATGCAATGGCAATCAAGCGAACAGTGTAGGCTCCAGGTTGAATAAATACATTTTGAGGATTCGGGAGAGTAGAAAAATTACCATTGCCAAAATTCCACTGATAACTAACTGCACCAGTGGAACTATTAAAGAAATTCACACTCAAAGGAGCACATCCATTTTGGGTATTCGTCGAAAATCCAGCTACTGGTGTTTGTGCATGAAGATTCCCCACAATGCTCAAAAGCAAGATCAAATAGTTGATTCTATTTACTCTAAAAAGCTTGCAAAATGCGGCTTTCATCAAAATTGCATTTGCGCGGATGTGTTCATATTTAATAACTTGAGCACTTATACCTATATAGGCCGCACTTGTTTCTACGTAATCCCTTTATTCTTACCTCATGATATAAGGAAAAACCTGTGTTCAAATAATATCGTTCATCTGATTTACTGACGATTAAGCGATACAACTAATTTATTTTGTACAAATCGAAATTAAATCTGACATTGAACTGCTAGTGCTTAAAAACAATTCGTTAAGAGATTCTTGTTTCCTCTTAGAAAATAAATATAAATCTCTGATAATATAATACTTACATTTATAAACATGAATAAAAATAGGAATATTCTAAAATGAACAAGAGGATGAAATCTGGTAATCTATTTATGCTTAATATTGAGCATCAAAAAGATAAATTCATGCGGTCAAGAATTCGAAACTTCATTTTCAGCCAATCGACTATTCTTATTTTATTGCTAGCATTTATGACGATCATGCAGTCATGTGATCCAAATCTGCAAATAGTATGTACTGAGGAATCCAAACCAGGTTTGAATATTTATGTTGTTGATGGGCAATCAGGAATGGCTTTATCAGATAACGTTACGGTAGAAATCTCTGATGGCAGCTATTCGGAAACACTGCAACTTCAATATGCTTATTATTCCGGGGCTCCTTTTGCTGGAGCCTATGAAAGAGCAGGAACTTATCAGATAATCACAAGCATGCCTGGATACACAAGCGACACCTCCTCAGTCTTGGTTCAAGAGGATGAATGCCACGTAATTACAGTTGAAAGAACAATAAAACTTTATCAATAATAGGAAACCTCCTTTAGTTGGAGATTAATTGTAAACATACTGCTTCAGAATAAAACTAGGGATAATCCAACAAAGGACATCAATGGCAGGATTCTTTCTGATGGTAATTCTGTGGGCATTATCAAGACCTGAAAGTAAAAGGATCTTCAACAGTAATCAAGCGAGAAACAATGGTAAAGGGAATAAAATTGACCGATGATCCTTCAGAAGTTGAGGCTCGTGTAAATAGGGTTCAATAAAAACACCTAAAATTCTGATTATGTGAATATTACAACGTTTAATTTTTGATTTGGTGTGCATTATTTGACGAAATTGATCAGATTGTATGCATCACAAATTATTATTTTTATTGTTTTCTAGAATTTGGCTTAGCCATCAACACGCCATCTGCTTCGTTAAGAGTATTTTGAAGTACTATTTGTACGTCATAAAATCCTCTTGTCTCGCATCTGACGTGTTTCTGACTTTTTATTGAACCCTAAATAAAACAGCCATGGTTCTTGGAGCAGAATTTTTAAAAAAGGCTTAAAAATTACCTAATCGGCAAGGATTGTTTCCGCATAGGTTTGCCAAGACAATTGATCTGCAATCATTTTAACATTGCCAGGCGATATAGGCTCCAAAATTTGTCTTTCTAAAATAGCGGCCATATCGACAATATCACTTGCATTGGCTAGATATCCATTTTCACCATCAATTATTGCATAAGCAAAGTGCCCAACTCGTGTCGCTAAAATTGGCTTGGAGAAATTATAAGCAATGGATTCAACACCTGATGGAGTTGCATATTCGTAGAAATTCACGATCGCATCGCTGACTTGAAAATATTTATGAACGTCTTCATTTGGAACAAATTCATTGATAACAACGACTTGATTCTCGATACCAAATTTTTTAATTAATTCAAGCGGACGATAATCTTTCTCACTGACTGCATTTCGAATAAAGATGAATTTGGCAGCAGCAAAAACTTGTTGCTTAAAGCGTACCGACCATTTAGATTTATCTACTGTATTCCAAAATGACTCACCTACAATTAATAAACTCGTATCTGGGTATTTCTTTGCGATTTTCGAGAAAGCTTCAATCGTGAAATGCAAACCTTTATATTTTCTAATAAACCCAAAAAAAAGAAATACGTGTTTATTTAAGCCTAATTTTTCTTTCTCATGGAGGACATCGAAGTTCAAGTCGGGTTGGAACATATCATAAACAGGATGATATAGTTTCAATATTGTCTTGGAATCTGCTGACCTCCTGCCCTTCTCAGAAATCTCCACCTTTATTTCAGGCATAAAATCTCTAAATTCATCAATAGTAACCTGGCCGTGCATAATAAATGTATCAGCACTTTGAAGAGCATAACGGGTTAAGACCTGATCTAGCTTACCACTTTCCTTTTGCACGATATTATGAACATCGAAAACAATCTCCACATGAGGAATTAGTTTTTTTATTTGCCTGGCAATTCGTCCCATTGGTAATCCCTGAACAGCAATTGCCCATTGGAATATAATTTTATCGGGATTTAATTGAGCAATAAATTTAGCTGTCTTATTCCAAGAAAGTGGATTGTTATAATTGGTTAAATAGTGGACATCAATAGTGCGACCTTCAAAAACATCCGCTTTGCTTTTCCTATCGATAAAATCTCTGGGAATAATTGCGGGGTATTGTTGAGACCAAGAAACCAGATTAACCTCAGAACCTAAATCATACAGAGTTTTTGCAAGAGAAACAGTGAAGTTTGCAATACCACCCTTAAATCTGGGTCCAGGACCAAAGACAACTATTTTCGACATTTATTTGAATTAAATTCAGTCGTGGATTTATGAATTAACAATTTATTTAAATGGATTTAATTCATTCATTTTTCGAAAAACAGTTGCTACTTCATCTAACAAATCTTCAGTGACTTGAGACTTAATTCCAGCAATTCCCTCAACATCATCGTGAGCGAATTTATAAGTCTGCTCATAAGGTCCGGCCTCAAATTTAACTAAGTACTTGTCATTCATACTGAAAATACTTATCCGAATCTGCGGATGAGGTATTGTATCTACAATTCTCATATTTATTTGGCTTTAATTTGAGTCTGTCTGTAGAGTCTACTGAAGTCGTTGCACTAGTCCGAAAAATGCTCATTTACAAAAGCAAACTACGCTTTTTGGGCCTTCGTGCGCTTAATCAGAAGCCTCTATTGTTCAGACTCTTGACTCTGTGGATAGACACTAATTAGGAAATACTGTTTTTTACCTTTTTGAACCAATAAATAATTATTATTAATTAAATGAAACGCCTCTACTACTCCGGCTGGATCTGTAAACTTATCTTTATTGATCGACAAAGCTTGTTGTTGAATCATTTTTCTAGCTTCCCCTTTCGAAGGGAATATTCCCGTATGAACTGCTAATAATTCAAGAATATCAATTCCATTTGAAATTACATTTCGATCTATATCAAATGTTGGCACACCATCAAAAACTTGTAAAAACAACGCTTCACTCATGGTGGATAATTGCTCTGAAGTTCCCTGTCCAAATAAAATGGACGTTGCATTTATTGCAGCGGCGAATTCGGCTTCTCCATGAACCAAGGTGGTTATTTCTTGGCCCAATTTCTTTTGTAAAGCTCTAAGGTGAGGCTGCAATCTGTGTTCTTCTATCAGTGCTTCAATCTCTTCCTTGTTTATAAAAGTAAATATTCGGATATACTTCTCCGCATCTTCATCAGAGCTATTAAGCCAAAACTGATAAAATTGATACGGGCTTGTAAGCTTTGCATCCAACCAAACATTTCCTTGTTCACTCTTTCCAAACTTAGAGCCGTCTGCTTTTGTAACAAGAGGAACAGTGATGGCATAAGCCTCTCCGCCTTCCATCCTCCTGATTAATTCAGTTCCAGTAACTATATTACCCCATTGATCAGAGCCTCCCAATTGAAGTTTTACCCCCTTATTTTTCCATAGCCAATAGAAGTCATATCCTTGAATTAACTGGTAACTAAATTCGGTAAATGAAATTCCTGTTTCGAGGCGTTTCTTTACAGAATCTTTGGCCATCATATAATTCACAGAAATATGCTTACCAACATCACGGAGAAAAGACAATAAATTAAAATCTTTAAACCAATCGTAATTATTTACTAGTTCAGCACCGCTATTGAAATCCAAGAACTTACGCAATTGAGCTTCTATTCCAGCAACATTAACATTCAAGGCTTCTTCACTTAGCATTTTGCGTTCCTCCGATTTGAAGGAAGGATCTCCAATCATACCAGTTGCACCGCCCACAAGGGCAATGGGCTTATGACCATGTCTTTGAACATGCATTAATAATATAATCTGCACCATAGATCCAATATGGAGCGATTCTGCTGTTGGATCAAATCCGATATAAGCAATTACCTTCTCCTTATTAAGCAGTTCCTCTGTTCCAGGCATGATATCGTGGAGTAAACCTCTCCAACGCAATTCTTCAACAAGATTCATTGTATTCAAAGTATTTCAAGGCTGCAAATCTAGCCCTTTTGATGTTTTAATTGAGATAGTTTGCACAAACCTAAGAAATTGCATGCACATGTGTATTTTAGCGCTATATGTTATCACGCATACAAGAACTGGTATTCAACTATCGAAAATGGCTTATCTGGCTAATTTCACTGGGATTTGCGGCCATTCCGCTATTTGTAAATCTTGGAGAAATCCCTTTGAGAACATATGACGAATCGCGCCTAGCAAACAATGCCTATGAGATGTTGAAATCTGGAGAAATGTGGATTACGACGTATGATGGGAAGCCTGACTTATGGAATACCAAGCCTCCTCTTTTCATTTGGATACAGCTTGGGTTTATAAAACTCTTGGGGTTTAATGAACTCTCATTACGATTACCTTCTGCTATTGCTGGACTAGTGATTTGCTTAATACTTATAAGCTTTAGTAAGAAGTATATAGGCAATATTAATATCGGCTTCCTGGCTTTAATGGTTTTAGTTAGCAGCTCGGGCTTCATATGTTTGCACGGCACGCGAACAGGAGATTACGATATAATGGTAGCTTTATTTATGCTACTTTATAGTTTATGCTTTTTTCTGTATTTAGAATTCAAATCGACCAAATACATCTATGCATTTGGACTTTTCTTAAGCTTATCAGTTTTAACCAAATCTGTTGTAGGCTTCATGTTTTTACCAGGCATAGCACTTTACCTAATTTTCAGCAAGCATTTCCTTTCAATACTAAAAAACAAACATATTTATTTGAGCTTATTCATTGCAATGCTTATCTTTTTGCCTTATTACGTTTATCGCGAGGCGCTGAGCCCAGGCTACCTTGAGGCTATTAAATCAAATGAAATGGGCGGAAGATTTTTAACTACCATTGAGGTTCATCAACAGACATTTTCGTATTATTATGACAATATTCGGAATTTCCATTTTAATCATTGGTTCCTTTTAATGATACTTGGAATATTTATAGGAATAAATAATAACGACATCAGAATTTTAAGAATAAGTCGATTTTCGGTTTGTGTTGTACTTAGCTATTTTTTAATAATTTCCTTTTCGCAGACAAAGCTCGAATGGTATGCAATCCCGATGTATCCATTCATGGCTCTGTTTACCTCCATAGCACTTTTTAAAATCATTAAAATATTAAATGAGATAAGAGTCACGCGATTTATCGTAGGGTTTGAAATAATTCCAATCATATTCTTAATCTCCGCTTTATATGAGCCATACAGAAAGGTATTAAAATCGAGCTATTCACCAACTGAGAAAAGTTATGAAACTGAATATTACCAAATAAGCTATTTTCTAAAGGATGCATTAAAAGGTAAATATGATTTAAATGGCTATCTACTTACGGATGAAGATTACCACCCGCAAACCAAAGCATACGTTTATATGCTAAATGAAAATGGGGTAAACCTTAAGGAGCATGATTATTTCGATCTGAAAAATAACGACCTTGCACTTGTCCATCAGGACTCTGTTAGAAAATACATCAATAAATCCTATATTTTTGAGGAAAAAACAATTTTCAAAAACATAGCTCTTTACCAAATTAAAGGCCCTAAATATGCCCATTGAATTATCCGTAATTGTGCCAATATTCAACGAGTTTGAAATCATTGATGAGTTGAATGAGCGCTTGAATAAAGTATGTAGCTCCATAACCAATGATTACGAAATAATATATATTAATGATGGTAGCAAAGATAAATCTTTGGATAAGTTGGTCGAATTAGCGAATAGTAATTCACATTGCTATTACATAAATTTCAGTCGGAACTTTGGTCACCAAATTGCCGTAACTGCTGGAATTGACGCTTGCCGGGGTAATTCGGTTGTGATAATTGATGGGGATTTACAAGATCCGCCTGAATTAATATTCGAATTGTACTCAAGGCACAAGGAAGGCTATGAAGTAGTGTACGCGCAAAGACGAAGTAGATCGGGAGAATCAATCTTTAAAAAATACACAGCTAAGCTTTTTTATAAAATTCTAAATAAAATCACGAATGTTGAGATTCCTGTTGACACAGGTGACTTTAGAATTATTGGAAGAAAGGTCGTCGAGGCATTAAAACAAATGCCTGAACAAAATAAATTCTTGCGAGGTCAAATAGCGTGGATTGGATTTAAGCAAACTGCTGTATTATTTGATAGAGATGAAAGAAAGGCAGGAACTAGCGGTTACCCATTCTCAAAAATGCTGAAATTTGCGTTGGACGGAATTACAGGTTTTTCAGAGAGACCTTTAGCTTTTGTAACACGATTGGGTTTTTGGGTGTCGAGCTTTTCATTAGTAGTTATTATTTATGCTCTAATTTCACACTTCATGCTTGAGCGAACAATTACAGGCTGGACATCAATAATCATTAGTACTATGTTTATTGGAGGAATTCAGCTATTTAGCATCGGCATCATTGGTGAATATATTAGTCGCATAAATACTAATACCAGAAAAAGACCTTTGTATTTTATTGAGTCTGCGCACTTAGAGAATCAAAATATTAGTGAACTGTAATTTTATCAGCAGTTATTTCATTTTGATCTATAAATAATGCCTCTATATTCTTTTTTTCAAGTCGAGCTCTCAACCACTCTAAAACGCGTTTTTTTGAGTCCAAATTCATACTTCGAGGCTTAGCACCGAAAATGATAATTGAATGTTGTTTTCCCTGTTTTAGACTATCAATGTAGATGTATGTTTCAGAAAACGAACATGAAATTATTTGTGGAAATAAAGGATGAATCTCCATTAATATTTGCTTCCCTTTTAATGGAATATTCTTGATGCTATCAACTTCCATTGACTTTTGATTCAAACTGAACAATGTTGAATTCAATTTATTTCTCAATAATTCCGATTCGTTAAGTTCTTGCGCATTTGATGAGAATCCTTGCTGGATTTCGATACTAGCTTCGCTTAAATCAAAATCCAGCATATTATCCTTAATCCTCTTTTTGTCAGATTCTGTTAAGACGTTACCGCCGTATACGAGTCGTATATTTTTTTTGCTGGGAGTAATCTCATTCTTCAACAAATAGCTACCACCGACTATAGTTATATTGTTAACGTATTTAATAGCACTTTCATTAAATCGCTCATTCTTAACCAAAACATATCCAAAGTAAATACTTGGTAAAATGGTTATTGTAATAACTGCAGTAATTAATCTATTCAATTGTTTTTTACGATCGACATCAATTAAATTAGTTATTGGAAACTTAAATATTCTACTAATTAACATGGAAGATATTGCAATAAAAACTGAATTTATGGTAAATAAATAAAATGCTCCAAAGAAATACTCATAATGACCTGTGGCTAATCCAAATCCAGCGGTACATAATGGAGGCATTAGTGCGGTAGCTATTGCAACTCCAGGAATGACATTACCCTTCATTTTGCTGCTAATAGCAATTATCCCTGCCATGCCACCAAACAAAGCAATTAATACGTCGTAAATTGTTGGACTTGTTCGAGCTAATAATTCAGAATATGCAGTTGAAACAGGACTAATTAAAAAATAAAGAGTTGATGTTACTAAACTAGCAGAAACTGCAAATCCAAAATTTCTAAATGACCTTCTAAATAATTCGAAATTATAAGTTGCTAAACTATACCCAATTCCATTAATTGGCCCCATTAAAGGCGATATAAGCATGGCACCTATGACAACAGCAGGCGAGTTTGTATTGAGTCCGACAGAAGCTACAATTATTGCAAAAACCAAAACCCAAAGATTCGTTCCCCTAAAAGAAATACCCTTAACAATTTCGATGTGTATTTTATCGAAATCTTCTACTTCATTTCGTAGATCAATGTAATTGAGAAATTTACGGAGCAAACTCATGTTTTTAAATATTTAATATATAATCGAGAAACTAACCTTCAATCAATTCTTTAATTTTTAACAAGACTGGATTCCAACCCTCGCCTTCATTATAAACTTCTTGATACCTTTTTATTCCGTCTTGTGCTGCTTCGAAACCATTCTGGGTTACAGTTAATTGAACACCTTCAATAGTTTCATTTAGCGTATAAATTACATTCAAGTAATTCTCAGGAATATCAGCATACTTTGCGAAAGGATCAATTACCGTATAAACTAATTTACTATTGAGAATGAATTCTTTCACAAATCCCTTAACAGGGATCAATTCCGCGCCTTCATGAATCATTTTCCATTCCAATGAACTACCTATCTTCCAATCAGAGACGGCTTCGCAACCAAACATATACTGCTTCGTTTTTTCTGGATTCACAAGCCAATCCCAAACTTCGGCTGTATTTGCGTTAATTACAATCGAATTTATTACTTCCAGTTTGCTCATAATCTGCTCTCAAGACTTTGTTTTAAATAGTTTTCTGTGAATTTGATTCCAGTTAAAAACCAAAATTAATACGCATGATATGAGGACTGATTTTAGAATTGACAGTAAGAATGATTCTGACAAAAAGAATACGCGTGAAAAGAGTTTATCCAAATTCAATAAAACATCAATCACTATCGATACCAAGGTAAATATCAACACCCAGGTTACTCCTTGCTTAAATGACATCTTTTTGAAACCACTCATTTCGTAAAAATATTAGTTCGACTTTATTTCGGCTATTATTACTCCAAATGCTCCGTCAGTTTGAATCCAATGCTTCGAAGGTAAATAAGTTCTTGAAACATATCCGTCTAAATAGAGTCTGTCTGTAGAATCTCCTGATGTCGTTGAACTAGTCCGAAAAATACTCATTTACAAAAGTAAACTGCGCTTTTTCGTCCTTTGTGCGCCCAATCAAAAACCTCTATAGTTCAAACTCCTGACTCTGTGGACAAACACTATTTAATCATGGCATCGGAGCAAATAGATTAGTATTGAAAAGAATACGCTTTTCACCATTCATTTTTTCACTAAGCCAAGCTGATATAAATCTTTTCTTCTATCCTTAAGATTGCGTACACTCCCGTGCGAGTGCAATTCTCTTAATAAATCAATATTCACATCAGCTATTAAAATCATTTCAGTATTTGGTGTTGTTTCAGCTTTAACACCATTGGTTGGAAATGCGAAATCGCACGGTGTAAATACCATCGACTGAGCATATTGGATATCCATGTTATGAACTTTAGGCAGATTTCCAACGCTTCCTGCAATTACAACAAAGCACTCATTTTCAATTGCTCGTGCTTGAGCACAATGGCGAACACGTGAAAATCCATTTTGTGTATCGGTTAAAAAAGGAACAAATAAAATATCCATTCCATCATCAGCCAGAATTCTGCTCAGCTCAGGGAATTCGACATCGTAACAAATTAATATTCCTATTTTACCGCAGTCTGTATCGAACGTTGTTATTTTACTTCCGCCTTTCATTCCCCAAACTCTCTCTTCATCTGGAGTTACATGGATTTTCTCATACTTATCCAATGTTCCATCCCGTTTACATAGATATCCAACGTTGTAAAGGATGCCGTCAATCAATTCTGGCAAACTACCAGTAATAATATTTATGTTGTATGAAATTGAAAGCTTTGAAAATTCTTGAATGATGCCCTCGGTAAAACCAGCTAGCTTACGTATCGCTTCAGCCCCGCTTAAATCGTTGTACTCGGCCATTAAAGGCGCGTTGAAAAATTCGGGAAATAATACAAAATCACTCTTATATCCACTAAGTGCATCAACAAAAAATTCTGCTTGCTGCATTAACTCTTCTACATTCGAGTAAGGTCGCATCTGCCACTGCACAAGACCCACGCGTATTTCTGATTTAATGACACGTGTTGCAGTTGAAGGTTTTTCGTAATAAATATTATCCCATTTTAGTAAAACAGCATATTCTTTTGAAACCTTATCTCCTTCTAGGTATCCTTTAATTACCCTTAGAGGATGAAAGTCATTGGATAATTGAAAATTTAAAACAGGATCGTGAATCTCTCGAAGTTTTACTTTCTCAATATAAGCTTTCGGTGAAATTGAATCGGCATAGGTAAAATAATTGGGTATTCTTCCCCCAAAGACAATTCCTTTTAAATTAAGCTTCTCGCAAAGCTCTTTGCGATAGTCATACAAACGCCTACCTAATCTGAGCCCCCTATATTCGGGCTTCACAAAAACATCGATACCGTATAAAATCTCACCATCATCGCTGTGCGTATTAAATGTGTAATCCCCGGTAACTTTCCTGTAACTTTGAGATTCATCAACAACAGCGCCATCAACAATAATAGAGAGCGCACAACCAGCTATAAATCCATTTACTTTAACTATAACTTGGCCTTCAGGAAACTTATTCAGAAGCGCTTTTATTTGTTCTTCCTTCCAGTATGAATTTGGCATGGTAGAATATGCGCTTAGCATGGCTTCCTTTAGTTCTTGATAGTCTTCAAGGGTAAGAAAAGCTAACTCTATATTTTCAATTTTTGATTCCATTAATTAATATTCTAATTAGTTGAAAAAACATGGCTCAAAATTACGCTAAAACAATCTCGAGCTAAGGTAATAACTCAATAAAAAATAAATGGCTATCCAAATGAATGAATAGCCATTTAATATGGTATTAAAACAAATTATTTAGAAGCGGCCCATTTGCGGATTTCGTCTCTAAACAATTCATCAGCAGCATCCGTCCACTTAAAATTTTCACGAACATACGCCATCGTGTCTTTTTCAATATCAGTATAAGAATTACCGTCTTTGACTGCTTCTAAAAGTTTTTCGGCATCGGCTTTAGATAAGCGACCATCACCATTTCCAGAAGTTAATTTTTCAGCAAGTTCAATTAACTCGCCATCATACTTTTTACCATCTATAGTTTTGTAATAAGACATAAGATTAATATATAACGTTAGTAATTTTATAGTAATACGAATATAACGAAAATAAATACCGCATAAAATTAAAGCTTACTACGCTTTGATATTGAGATACTTACGCAACTTAAAATCAGATTAATTTTACCAAGAATAATTTAAACTCTTGTGATATTGATAAAAAAAATTTAACCAGATCTCTCTTTATTATCCTAAAGGAGAGAATTCTAAATTAAGTAGGGTTCACTTAAAAACACCTAAATTTTTGATTATGTGAATATTACAATGTTTAATTTTTGATTTGGTGTGCATTATTTGACGAAATTAATCAGATTGTATGCATCACAAATTAATATTTTTATTGTTTTCTAGAATTTGGCTTAGCCAGCAACACGCCATCTGCTTCGTTAAGAGTATTTTGAAGTACTATTTGTACGTCATAAAATCCTCTTGTCTTGCATCTGACGTGTTTCTGACTTTTTAAGTGAACCCTAAGTATAAACTCAACATTACCTCTTTTCGCTATGAAAAATATTTATTTACCAATTAGAGTCTGTCTATAGAGTCTCCTGATGTCGTTACACTAGTAGGAAAAATGCTCATTTACAAAAGTAAACTGCGCTTTTTCGGCCTTCGTGTGCCTAATCAGAAGCCGCTATAGTTCAAACTCCTGAGTCTGAGGACAGACACTAATTAACCGAGAGCTTAAACAGAAAACTTCAAAATATTTATTTTGTCAAGGGCTAACAAGATTTAAACTTACTAAGCTGTAAAAAGTATTGGAGAGTTTACCCTCGAACAAATAAGGCTGAGTTCCCGTAAAGCCTCTGAAGAAGTCATTATTGTTGGGAAGCGTGTCAACGTTAAAAGAGTAATTATATCTAAATCCCGCCTGAAAACTCAACCATATAAAACCACTTAAAGAAAACTCATAAGTCGCTTTAACTCTTAATTCGGAGCGTCTTAATTCTAGATTATTATATCCAGGTAAGGCACTAAACGCATTCCTTGAGTCTATTCGATAAGTTTGCCCCTCTAACTCATAACCCAGAAGTAAAATATTCCTTGAATTGAACGTGCGACGGACATTAGCTCTTGCTGGCAATAGCATTTCAGCGCCCCATTTCCCATTGGCTGCGGTCCAGTTTAGCAAAAAAACTGGAATATAATTCAAATCTCCTGCTCGGTAAGTTCTAGAAACTCCAAACCCCCACATTTTACGATCGCTCACTTTTTTTCCCCAAATTGCAGCAACCGAAAGCCTGGTATTTACTAAATCAGGTAGGTTGTCCCATCCGTAATCTCCATTATTGTCACCCGTTGCTTGAAAAAGAAGAAAACTTTTTTCATTAAGCGGTTTGAATATTGTTGTTCCAAGACCAGTAGATCTAATTCCATTTTGTAGGATTGTTCTACGAAAGGGATAAGTTGGAATTGGTAATAAAGTCTGGTCGTAATTATATCTCTGCTCTAAATAATTAAAGATAACTTGAATGATAATATTGTTTCTAGAGAGAACCGGAATATTTCCCTGCAGTCTCAAACCATGGCTGAAACGTACATTGGAAAATTCTGTTTGTTGATTGAGCATTCCAACCGAGCTTGACGAAATATCTGTTTGACCCTGAACATCATATCCAATTGATATGAGTTTTTGTGGACTTAAGCCTATAACTTTCGAAGTACAAAATCGTTTAGCACCTTGATCAACATAATCAAGATTATCGTACATGCTAAAATCTTCTTCCTGTTCAGTAATCGTTGAATCTTGAGGTTGGGCAATGGCCTTGAAGGAGAATATAAGGAAAAGAAAAAGTGGGATAGATTTTATCATGGCTGCGCTTTAATCTCTCTTAGGAATTTGAAGACGTTTCCAAACATCTGTTCTACCAAACGCCGAAATTCCAATATAACCTCGTATTTCTAATGTATTCTCATCGACCATCTCGATTGTGCATGCATAGGTACTGCCATTCTCGGGATCATAAATGGTTCCCTCATGCCAAATATTGCCTTCTTTAAATTGAAAGTCTTTAAGAAGTCGGTAGCCCTTTATGGGAGCATTTTGTAGTGCTTTATCAGGGTTATTTTTATCGACTTTAGGCTTATCTGTTTCAGGGTCAATTGGCTCTTTTAACCAAACAACTTTTCCGAAATATTTAGTCCCGATTTTATCAATTTTAACTCTCGCTTTTCCATTACTAGGCTCCCAAACGCCTGTTAATCGGTCAGCTTCAGTTTGAGAAAAGAGGTTCACTTGGAAAGCGAAAATACAAATAATCGCAAATAGGGTAGTTCTCATAGTCTTAGTATATTATTCAGTTACATTAATTGTAAATTCCAAATCAGCCTTAAAGTTTACGTTCTCAAAATAATCCTCTTTTAGATTACCATCCATAAGAATAACAAATTCACTTAATTTAAAGAAATCCTTTAAATCAGCTTCAGAGGAGGTTTTAAGATCTACCGAGGATACGTTTGATGGAATTGGATTTAGTTGCGCACATTCTACCATGGAGGCCTCGTCAGCTGTGAGTTGAAATTTAAAATCCCCAAACAAATTAAAATTGCTCGAGTCAGGCAAATAAACCCTAACCTTAGATATGTAGGCGTGATTAATCTTGTCGGCACTAACCCCGATAGAACTTAAATCGACCTTGTGCATAGCGGATACCGAGTTGGGACCTTCGAATAGTGGTCCTTCCATATTCAACTCTATGGCATTGAGGGAATATGTTTTATCAATCCCCGATGAACAAGAATAAATTGAAAATAATAAAACACAAATGGAAACATAATTTCTTAATGTCATAGAATACAAGTTTCCACAAAAATAGCAATGTAGAAATCATATGCAATACTTTAAACAAATTAGATTACCAAAATTTAGGTAACAGCAGCGTAATAAAGAGAATAAAAACTTTTCGGCACCGATAATCTAGTGTAAAAGAAATCTTGAAATCTATCAAAAATAAAACTAGACTTGACCTCTTAAATGAATAGCTAAGCGGTAACCCATTTAAATTCATATTGCTTATGAGGAACTGCCATTCGCTCAGAAATTCGCTGAAGTCTGCCAGGAAGAGCCATTAAATAGTCTCTTGCTTTCTCGGCAGAATCATTAAGTCCAGAAATCTGATCTATTTTCCATTCTCCAATGAGTGATTTGAAAATGTCAATATAATCTTGTGATGTATAAACTTTAACACGCTGAGCAGCATCTGAAAAATGCTCAAATAATTCTGAGATTTTACCACCAGATTCACGCAGCAGGTGGGCTGGCATAACAATTTTCTTTCTCATCATATACTCGAAGGCCAGCATCATCTCGCTTGGATCTAATTCGAATATTTTAGTCACGAATGCAGCATAAGCATTGGCATGGCGAGCTTCATCAGCAGCAATATTTCCGCAAATACGAGAAAGCAAACTATTGCCTGTTTTCTTAGCAAGTGATGCCACTCTTCGGTGTGAAACGTTGGTTGCTAATTCTTGAAAACTTGTGTAAACAAAATTCTTGTATGGGTCTCTTCCTGTTTGAATATCAAATCCGTCTCGAATTAAATGTTGCGTACTAATTTCCATTTCACGCATGTCAACCCTTCCTGACAAATAAAGATATTTATTCAACAAATCACCATGGCGATTTTCTTCTGCAGTCCAAGCCCTAATCCACTCTGACCAACCTTTTTTACCTCCTTGGTCAATTCCATCCATTCCCATCAACCAAGATTCATAGGTTGGTAAAGCCTCTTCAGTAATTGTATCTCCAATTAAAACTGCGAATAAGTCGTAATTCATTTCCTTGCAAGCCATCTGTATTTCCTTGACTTCATTAAAAAAGTCGGGATTACTAGCATCTGGCAAGAAATCAGTTGGTTGCCAATTGGTATCTACATCTTTAATGTAAAGACCAAGCAGCTCGTCCATAGATTGCTCCATGGTTTGCATCACTTCAATTCTTGTATTTAACAAACTCATATCACTAATAAATAATTAAAATGTTGACTTTACATCGCTCAGAAATACTCTACCTCAGCCGATACAAATCTACGAGAATGCGACGAACGCCAAACATGATTTTGCTCATAATTCTGCACAACACATATTCTACAACACAAACTTAATTACAATGTTTAAGGTCATTCCATTACTTTTGAATATCATTCAGCACTTTTAATAGAGCTGAAGGTTCGGCGCGAATACGCCAATCCACATCATGAAAAGAATATATGATGATTACAGTGGCATAAATTACATAATTGTGCTTCCAAACGTAA
>Ga0209702_10002412_pt1 | contig 32675 bp, 27 predicted proteins | sample FRY01_FD_187210 | JGI IMG/M metagenome (GOLD analysis project Ga0209702, IMG submission 187210) | Freshwater microbial communities from Lake Fryxell liftoff mats and glacier meltwater in Antarctica - FRY-01 (SPAdes) (version 2) | ecosystem: Environmental > Aquatic > Freshwater > Ice > Glacier...
AACTTTAATCTAAATTCCTTTCTTGATAGTTCTTTAAGTATTTTCATTTGTGCTATTTTTACACAAATAAACATTCCTAGAACGTAAACTATTTACGTTCTGCGATTTAAAGGGGTAACCCTATTTTGCAATTATCACCCTACCGATAAACTTCACGCTATCTCAATTGATTTATCATCAAGATTGCTTCCATCGTGGGGTTACTGAAGAAGGTTTTCCAACTGGTATGAGAGTAGGTAGTGGAGTTATTCTGTTAAACATCGAAGAAAACAGTGTGATTAGAAAATGCCTGATTCTTGTTTTTTCAACTGGCAAAGAAGATTTTCCCGAATTCATTTTAAAAACGTTCAGCAGTATCCTTACGAACTCTACACTTTAGACGGTAAGGTTGTTTATCAAAATAATGGGTTTGCAGAGCGCGCGACTATAAAATTTTGGGACAAAGCGTTCAAGGAATCGGGTTTGTATTTGTCTAGGGTTTGGGTGCAAGACGCTTTAGGCAATCATGATGTAGTTGGCAAGAAAGTTGTACTGGTGCGGTAAGCATCAAATTATACGCTTTTTTCTTTAGATTTTAATGAGTTTAAGCGACTAAAATCACTAATTTTGTAATTCAATTTCACCAAACGAATGAATAAATTCACATTTATAGGAAATGCCGATGTCAATGCGATTGACCATCTTTATAAGCAATACCGCAACAACCCTGAAAGTGTTGATAGAGATTGGTTGAAGTTTTTTGAAGGGATAGATTTTGCTTCAAGTAACTTTGAAAACAATGGAGAAATTCCAGAAAATTTCCAAAAGGAGTTCAAGGTCATCAATTTGATCAATGGCTACCGCAGCCGTGGGCATTTGTTCACAAAGACAAATCCTGTTCGCGATAGAAGGATTTATACACCATCGCTAGACCTTGAAAACTTCGGTTTAAGCGAATCTGATTTGGATAAGATTTTTCAGGCAGGAAATGAAATAGGAGTAGGGGCTGCTACGCTTAGAAACATCGTTCATCATTTGGAGCAGGTGTACTGCCAATCAATCGGTATGGAGTTTAACTACATTCGTGAACCCGATCGTTGGTCCTGGTTGAAACACCATATTGAAATTGAAAACCGCCCGACTTTTGATATAGAACGTAAAACTCGAATCCTCCTAAAGCTAATCGAGGCATCCAATTTTGAATCTTTTTTACAGAAAAAATATGTTGGTCAAAAACGCTTCTCGATTGAGGGTGGTGAAGCTTTGATGCCCGGTTTAGATGCAATGATGTGTAAAGGAGCCTCGTTAGGCGTACAAGAATTTGTGGTTGGAATGGCGCACAGAGGCCGTTTAAACACGCTGGCCAATATTTTTAACAAACAGCCGCGCGATATTTTCTCAGAATTTGATGGTAAGCAGTTTGATATGGACGAGTCTTTCGACGGTGATGTGAAATACCACCAAGGTTATTCTGCGTCCACAGTTGATAAGGTTGGAAATACATTTCACCTCACTTTAGCGCCGAATCCATCGCATTTGGAGGCGGTTGACCCAGTTGTACAAGGAATTGCACGTGCAAAAATTGACAATTACCTCAAAGACGAAAATAAAATTTGTCCGATTATTATACATGGAGATGCAGCTGTAGCTGGTCAGGGTATTGTATATGAAATCGTTCAAATGGCTGGTTTGAAAGGGTATAGAGTGGGTGGAACTATCCACGTGATAGTAAACAATCAAGTTGGTTTTACGACTAATTATTTGGATGCACGCACTTCCACGTATTGCTCGGATGTCGCGAAAACTACACTTTGCCCAATTTTCCATGTCAACGGTGACGACGTAGAGGCAGTAGTGCAGACTATGGAGATTGCTATGCTGTATCGCCAGACATTCAAACGTGATGTATTCGTTGATTTATTGTGCTATAGAAAATACGGACACAACGAAGGGGATGAGCCAAAATTTACGCAGCCCCATTTGTATAAATTGATCGCCAAACATCCCAATCCGAAGGATATTTACCTCAAACAACTCTTGGATAAAGGAGAGTTTTCTAAAGAAGAATCAAAAGTTTTAGAGGACCGCTACAATACTTTTCTGGAAAATGAATACGACGTTGCACAAAAAAACACCCACGCTATTACATGGAATTTCCTTGCAAAAACTTGGGAGGGCTACAGACATGGTAGAACAGAAGATTTTATCTACTCGCCTGAAACTGGCGTAGATAAAGAGCAGTTGTTTGAATTAGGTAAAAAATTAGCAACGCTACCTGAGGGCAATAACTATTTTAGAAAAATACAGAAGATTTTTGACGACCGTTTAAATGCTGTTTTAGACAACAAAATGGATTGGGGAACGGCGGAAATGCTGGCTTATGCATCGATGTTGGTGGAAAATCATCCTGTGCGTATAAGTGGTCAGGATGTGGAGCGTGGTACTTTTTCGCACCGCCATGGCGTTGTGAAAACGGAGGACAATGAAACAGAAGTGATCACTCTAAACAATTTGTCTGAGTCGCAGTCCAAATTCTCTATTTACAACTCACTTTTGTCCGAATACGCTGTGCTAGGCTTTGAATACGGATATTCCCTTGCTTCTCCAAATAGTTTGACAATTTGGGAAGCTCAGTTTGGTGACTTTTTCAATGCAGCGCAAGTCATGATTGACCAGTTCATTTCTTCTGGTGAAGATAAATGGTCTGTTCAGTCTGGATTGGTTCTTCTTTTACCTCATGGATATGAAGGACAAGGCGCCGAGCATTCGAGTGCGCGTTTGGAACGTTTCTTACAGCAGTGCGCCGATTACAACATGCAAATTGTAAATACGAGCACACCTGCCAATCATTTCCATGTTTTGCGCCGCCAATTGAAAAGAGAATTTAGAAAACCTTTGGTTGTTTTCTCTCCAAAAATGTTGCTTCGTTATCCTGCTGCAGTTTCTACATTAGAGGAATGTGCTACAGGAAGTTTTAAAGAAGTGATTGATGATGCTAATGTCAAAGCTACCCACGTAGACACCCTGGTATTGTGCTCTGGAAAGTTCTATTATGAAATGAGTGAACATGCACAAAAAATTGGAGCAGAAAATATGGCTTTTGTTCGTGTAGAACAATTGTACCCGTTTCCTGAATTGCAATTGAATGCGATTTTTGAAAAATACAGCACGGTCAAAAATATTCTTTGGGCACAAGAAGAACCAGAAAATATGGGTGCTTGGCATTATATGGCTATGCGCTTGAGACATAAAAATCTCATTGGAATTAGCCGACCAGCGAGTGCGGCACCAGCAGAAGGTTCGAAAGATTTGCACATAAAAAGATTGAATAAATTGATGAATAGCATTTTCCAATACGCGAAAGTGGCAGCAAAATAAATTTTAGATAAACAATACATTCGAATATGGCAATATTAGAAATGAAAGTCCCCAGCCCGGGTGAATCAATATCAGAAGTAGAAATTGCGACTTGGTTGGTTGCAGATGGCGATTACGTGGAGAAAGACCAAGCAATTGCTGAAGTTGACTCTGATAAAGCGACCTTGGAATTGCCAGCAGAACAAGCGGGTATAGTAACATTGAAAGCCGAAGAAGGCGAAACGGTGAAAGTGGGTCAGGTGGTTTGCTTGATTGACACGTCTGCAGCACGGCCTGCTGGCTCTGTTCCAAAAGCGGATGCTCCAAAAGTTGATGCTCCAAAAGCGGATGCTCCAAAAGTTGATGTTAAAGCTGCGGCTGTTGAAGAAAAAGCTTCAGTTCCGAATCCTATGCCGGTTGCAGAAACTAAAGATTCTTATGCCAAAGGAACTCCTTCGCCAGCAGCAGCAAAGATGATTACTGAAAATGGTGTTGATGCCAAGCGCATTGCCGGTACTGGAAAAGATGGTCGAATTACGAAAGGTGATGTTTTGTCTGCAATGGCTGCAGGTTTCGACGCTTCGGCTGCTCAAGGTTGGGGAGGAACACGTGAAATGCATTCTGAAAAAATGTCCATGCTTCGTCGTAAAATTGCGGAGCGTTTGGTTTCAGTGAAAAATGAAACTGCCATGCTTACCACTTTCAACGAGGTAGACATGAAACCAATCATGGACCTTCGAGATAAATATAAAAAGCAATTTGCCGAACATCATGAAGTAAATCTTGGCTTTATGTCTTTCTTCACGAAAGCAGTGACAGAAGCCCTTAATTTATTCCCAGCTGTGAATGCACAAATCGGTGATAAAGAAATTATTTTCCATGATTACGCGGATATAGGTATAGCAGTCAGTTCACCAAAAGGTTTGATGGTTCCTGTCGTGCGCAACGCCGAGCAGATGACTTTAGCAGAAATTGAGCGTGAAATTAAACGTTTGGCTATCAAAGCACGCGACGGAAAAATAACGCCAGATGAAATGACGGGCGGCACCTTTACCATCACCAACGGTGGTGTTTTTGGCTCTATGCTTTCAACTCCGATTATCAATCCGCCACAATCCGCAATTTTGGGTATGCACAATATTGTCGAACGCCCAGTAGCTATTAATGGAAAAGTGGAAATTCGCCCAATTATGTACGTGGCACTTTCTTATGATCACCGAATTATTGATGGAAAAGAATCGGTGAGTTTCTTGGTGAAAGTGAAAGAAATGCTTGAAAATCCTGAGCGTATGATTTTTGGCTCGAAAGACCCAATAGAGGTTTTATTGGGCTTGTAGTCTGTTCGTTATTTTTATTTCTTATGATACACTTGCTCAACTTTTTATGCTTGATTTATTGAGCGTTTAAACGTTCGGTTTCTTCAAGATCTAACTTAAGCACCAGTTCATTTTGTTGTGAAAAGTGGAATTTATAGACATATTTTTTTTCGATCTCCATGATGATGAGTTTCTTATCGAAGTCAATCACAATAGGGTCGTTGTTGATTTCGTGGAATGCTGTTTCTGTTTCAGATATCGAAAAATGTTGATAGTTTAGAAATAACTCCTGATCAGACAATCTAAAATTTAGAATTTCTCGATTATTGGCATTGTTGCAATTTTGCATTCCACCACCTTTTTGAAAGCGGAAACTTTTGTTGTCGTCTAGGGTTAAGAAGGAAGTTGTTTTATTTGAACATAACTCCCAGCTCCCAACAAATCTGATGAGATTACCATTGTCTTCATAACATGATACAGTTTGGGATTTACTGAATCCAAAGCAAATAAAAACGGACATTATGTATAGCTTAGACATGTTGTAATAAAGCATCAATTCTGATATTGTTACATTTAATCTGTCGAAAGCACAAAAGTAACTTATGAAGCACCGTGTTGTCCGGGTTCAATTAATTCCTTCCGCTAAATCAATGAACCGTTCGGTGTGTTGTACCAAACTTTTTCAGTTTACTTCTCTGATACACACTATTGTTCTCGGTTTTTAACATTAATTGTTGAGTAAATCTTTTTTACATAATTTGATGTTATACAGGTGAAATTTGTGCGTTGAGCTACAATCTTGACGTTTTTTGAAAAGGCAAAATTCAGTGGAGCGCTTTTTGCTTGTCATTTGAAAGTAACATTTAAAATTTATCTGCGTTAAAAGTGTTAGATATGAGATTTTTTGTCTTTTTTTTCGTGCTATTTCATCAAGTGCTTCGTGCACAAGACAATCCTATGGTTGTGTGGCAAGGCATTATGACTCCCGATGGAAAAGGATATGGCGATGCTCAGGTATTGTGGTTGAAAATTCCAATGGATGCGACCCATGCATTTGATGTGTCGTTACTTTTGTCTCGGCAGGAAACTTTTCAAACTGAATTTTTTGCTTTACATAAAGTTACTGTAAAACTGGAAGATGGCTTTATTATCGTTTCCGAAGCTAAGACGCACAAAAAAAAATTGAATCGTGGTGTTGCTTTTTGTAGGATGACCTACAAATTGAAATACAACGAAAAATCGGGGTATTTAGAGGGCACTTATTTCTCAAATGATTGTCGGGGGAAGTCAGGAAAAATTTATTTATATAAATCAGAGGAGACTTTGAACGAAAATGAAACTGTTGCTTTAAACCATATCTGGGTGAAAAAGTTAATTGTTTCTCTTGAAAAAGGATCCGTATCTCCGGCGCGCATGGCAGAAATGCGTGCCAATTTTGTGTTTAAGCCCATCTATTTTGATTACGACAAAGCCGAAATTCGTGACGAATTCAAGTCATTTCTCAAAGAAATGGCGCAAATTGTGCTTAGCCACAGCGACTTACGCATCAAAGTTACTGGCCACACAGATGGCGATGGAAGCGATGCCTACAATATGGATTTGAGTAAGCGCAGAGCCAAAGCGATTGTCGACTTTTTCGTTAGCCAAGGATTAACGGCAGATCGCATCGTGATTGACTTCAAAGGCAAGCGAGAACCAGTTGCTCCCAATAATACATCCGAAGGGAAACAACGCAACAGACGCGTGGATTTTGAATTTGTATAGGTCTTAGAAATTAAATCTCAATTCCCGATCATCAAAAAGAGAGAAGCTAAATTTTGGTAGGAACATAGCGCCATTGAAATTATCGTTCGCAAAAACACCGTAGATACCGATTCGAAGGCGGCGCTGTAGAAATTTGAAGTCCCGCGTTAAACCAACAAATGTTTCGTAGTAATGCAAGCCATACTCTGGCACATGAAGGTAACCTGCTCCTGCAACATTGTTGATGCGCGTCTTTTTCATGAATGGAATTTTGTTGATTAAACCACCGTAGAAATTGTGCTCTACATGGAACTCGTAATAGAGCTTTGTCGTTGCATAGTTGTCTCTTAAACCTTGAAAACTATACATTGGACTTGAAAACCAAAGCATATCTGAGCGCCTGTGGTATTTCATGTCTGGTTCACGAATGATCGACGAGTTGAAAAATTGACCTGCTCTCACATGGTAACGTGTACTACCCAATGTGCCCACTCGGAATGTTTGACGGATGCCAAAAGTAATGTAGTTGTGGTCCACTTCGCTCCCAAATAAGCTTGGAACACCCATCTCAAGATTCACATAAAATGTCGGAAATTTGGAGCCTAAAATGAGTTTTCTATACGGTTCACGCATGTATTTCTGACCAGGCGTGTAAGATAAGTTGATGTCAACAATCAAAGAATTGTATGGCTCAAAATCAAGTACATTTTGATTGCTTACCAGGCTGTCTAAAGTGGTAAGAAACTTGTAATCGCGCACAGAGCGCCTCTGACTGTATTCAATATCTGTTGCCACAAAAAAGCCGTTGAATAATTCAAACGAGTGACCAATTTCGCCACGTGTGATTTCAATAAAATTATCGCGAAGAAATATTTGCATGATGGCATCTTGGAAGCGAATCAAGCCAAAGCTATGGCTAAAACTTCCATAGAGGTAGGCATTTTTAAAAGGGTCGTAGAGGTATCTGAAATTTGCGGCGCCTTTAATATCTGCATTTACAAGACCAATCGACATGTTGGAATAAGTATCTATAAATCGTTGGTCTTTCCACTTTTTGAAATAATAAAATTTAGGTGATATTCGCGGACCAGCAATTTGAATTGGCTCTAAGGTCATGGCCAAAGAGGATAAGGTCCACTGCATTTTTTGCTCTCTATTGCGGTGTTCAATACCAAACCAAAGTACTTTCCAGATATTCACTTTGTTAAATACGGCATCAATGGAATCTAAATATTCTTTGCGATTGTAAAAGGCCTCAAGACTATCGTGTTTATTGATTAGAAATTCTTCTTCTTCCGTAAATTCAACAACGCGATTTTCTTCCCAATAACTAGAGTCTTTTTCATAAGCTTCGCGTGTAGTAATGGCTACCTCATTGGAGAAATAACGTTTTGGAAAGTCAACGTCAAATTGAAAGTCGGAGTAGGTGAGGGTTGTAGTTCCTTCTGAAATCTCGTCTTTGTAATTCACCCCATAACGCATCACTTGTTTGGTCAATACACACAAAGTATCACCCCAATTGTCAAAGCTTTGGTCAATTTCAAAATAATCAAATTTCTTGAGATTCCCCTTTTCCATTCTAAAGGATAGGCTGCGTACCATCCACACAGAGTCCTCAACAACGATGTGGCCTGTTAGTGTGCTTTGTGCAGAGTTTCGCGCTGAAATTTCAATTTTGTGGAATTTCCTGCCGTTCTCGAAATACTGCTCAACAAGTTTATATTTATAGGAGCTTATGCCCGCCCAAGAAATTGGTGAAGTGATAGCAGATTCATTTAAATCGGTGACGTATAGAAAGTTATTGAAAAAGTTAAAGTTCGATTTAGTTGTGGTTAAATAGTACAATTTTTTTGTGTCTCCTTTTATCTGAACACCATTTCTTATTTCTTTGATTTGATTTGGCGCTTCATAATGTCGCTCGAAATCCACTTCCATTACATTGATCGATTTGCTGTTTTTGAGCTCATATTCTTTTCGTTTTTCCTCGCGTTCGTATGGGTCGGCAATTGTATTGAGTTCTTCTTCAATTTCTTCTTCAGTTTTTTTTTGGTTAACCGTACGTTTTTCTGAAGCGCGTAAATATCCGTTTGCAATGTAATTGTATTTGTCAGGATTGATGGTGTCTTTGCGTTCTGCTACATGCATGATGATTTGATGCGCAACGTTCTTTCTTTTTACTCTGATTTCAACTTCATTCATCTCCATGGCAGTTGGAGTCAATTCGAAGTTGTAGATGTTTTCACCTTGATTCACCACAACAAACGCCTCGATAGGTTTATAACCAACGAATTTAACCACCAGCTCATAAGGTCCTGGGTCAAGGAAAATGATGTATTCTCCTTGGGTATTGGTAACGGCTCTAAGCTCGTTGTTGTTTTTGATGTAAACGTGGGCGTAAGGAATCGGAATGCCTATTTCGTCCACAACTTTGCCCTGTATAGATTGAGCAAAACTAGTTGAAGACAAGAATATAAGCACGCCAAGAAAAATTGTTTTGAAGTTCATCCGAATTTATTCCTAATCAAAGTAAATCAATAGATTAACGCATAATATCTCAAAATGTTAAACGGATGAAATGAAATATTTTTTTTCTCCTCTCAATGATGAGTGGTTTGAAAGAATATACAAATAGAATTTGCTTCTACTTTTTCTCCTGCTCAGCTATTTTATTTAACTTATTTAGTTGAACTTTGTGTCTGAAAAATTGAATAGCTGTTAACACTAAGAATAAGTACATAAACCACCAACGTTCAAAACCATCTTTAATTCCAAACCATGTTGTGGAAATTAACACGAAGGTTGTAACTGTGAGCCAAACGTATTGCATGATTTTGTGGTATTGTCGCATGATTGTTTTTTTGCAAATTTAAAAAATAGTGGCTGAATTTCTGTAAAAGACTTATTTCACTTTTCTACGCCCTGTAGGGAAGTTAATTTTGAAGTGATTCAACTCCTGATCAGCAACCATTCCGAAGCCGTTTAGAATATCGTCTGGTGTTATGATTTCGACTTTTTTCATGGTGTATATGCTGTCATTCTTCCAAATTAACTCCTCAGTTTTTAGGATATGATTCCGTTCTTTGTTTTGAACCACTACACTGTCTCGCACCAACATACTGCCCTCAATCAAATTGTACTCACCATAGTAGGCCGTTACAATTGCCGTAATTTCTTTGGTCTCCTTGTCGTAAAAAGTGAGTTCCAATCCGTCTTTGATATACGTCTTATTTATTTTCCCATGAAAAGTTTCAATAATTACACCACGAAGCTCAAACTTTACCGTCCCACTATCAGTAGCAATCATGTGTAGATTAGTACTGATTTCATCTGGAAAATTATCGATATTATGATATACCTTGAGCTGATCCATACTGGTTTCCCGACATGAAAAAAGAATTCCCGCAAGCACGAGGGCCGCAGGAATCCAGTTGAGATATTTTAAGTGACTATTCAAATCTTAGTTGAAAGGATTCATTTTAACATTTACCCCCCAACACGATAAGTATATTGAGCCACCGCGCTCTTTATTCTCGTCAAAGATATCTTGAGAAGTGGGGCAATTCGCTTTGTACGAAGCTGTACTTACACCTGCTCTTTCTGCCAATTCAACGGCATACCAGTAGTTGGCTTTTCTTTCGAAAGTTGTGTCGCCACATCCATTTGCCATAGCCGCAACTGACGAAGCTGCTAATGCCAATGCCTTACTTCTGTTTTCGCCGTTTACGGATAATGCTTGGTTATGAGCAGATTTGTATTGACCTTGAGCATAATAAACATGGGCAATTCTATAATTGATTTCATCTTTATCAGCATCGTCAAAAGTCAAAGCTTTTTTGTAAGCATCCAATGCCTCAGAGTATTTTTTCTTGTCGACCAAAGAAATACCTTTTGCCATCCATGCACCTGCTGATGGATTCACCAACAAAAGCGTGTCACTCATTGCAACGTACTCTCCTGAGTTCGTACATCCTTTGCGGTCCATGATAGACATGTAGTTGTTCAAAGCTTCAATTTTAGCCTCTTTTTCTCGGGGCAACATAGTAAGTACTTTTGCCATTACTGGAGAAATGTCATCACACGTTTTGGCAACACCGTCAAAAATGGAAGTGATGTATTCTTGAACGCGCTCAGAACCAGCAATTTTCTTTAACAGTTTCTGCAAGCTGAGGTATTCTTCGAAAATACGCTTAGCATACGCCTCTTTTTTGGCAGGGTCTTTCTCCAAGTTGTACATTACCATAATGTTGTAATAATACGTAGAGATGAAAGATGCTCCTGTTTGCTCTTGTAACGCGCCGATTGCGTAAGTGAACAACTCGTCAATTTGAGTATATTTGGTGTTTCTGTTAGCAGTTAAATAATAAGCATGCCACAGAGCCCAATTGGGGTCTTTCCCGTATTTGTCTTCCTGTAATTGATATACTTCAATCAAAGTATCACGGTAAGCCGTCAGCTGTGCATCGTCAGTCATGCCTTGCATCAAGGATTCGTAGCAAAAACGTAAATTAGCATAAATGTTTTTGTCTTCCGGACAATTCTTTTCAATTTTCCAGTAGTAAGTTGCAGCTTCCTGATATTCGCGCATCATTTTAGAGTCAGATGCAATCATTTTGTAATCTTTACATTCTTTTGATAATTCGTCTTGAGCAAAAGAGCTGAATGTGTATACGGAAGCAATTGTTAATATGTACTTCAGAGTTTTCATAGTTTGTTAATTTTAATCGTATTTAATTTTTCTAAACCAACGTTCCCATTTTGCAGGTGTGAGTACAATTCCAACTTGATAAGCAATGTATTGCTCCTGAATTGTATTTGCTCCCACCTCTCCAACTCGTCCAATTCGCATGCCAAAATTGATAGATGACTGAGAATTGTCGAAAGGAATCGGGAAACCAAATCCAAAAGTTATGCCAAAATCATTGAGATTGCCTGTTGGAAGTGATATTTGATTTAAATTTAATCCAGCACGGTAAGAAATTTTAGAAAAATAGCCCAAACCAGGTGAGCGATCTGAGGCCATGTAATGTGGTGTATATTCTATACCAAAGCGATAAGCGGTTGTGTTGCTAAAAGTAAAATTGGTGTCAATTACGTTATTGATTGTGCGGGTATGGTTTGACCAACCAGTCATTTCCAAATCTCCATGAATTCGAATTCTACTCTGAATTTTCGAATTTAACTGGTAGCCCATAGGATGTAAGTTGACTCCAAAACCTAGACCAAATATGGATGGAGAAGAAATATTGCCTTTTCTAGTGCCCATACTGCTGATAGTTTCAACAAATTGATGCGTAACACCATAATTCCCTGCATATCGAAGCAGTTCATCGGTATTGGTTACACGCCAAGTTGAAGCCGGAGAATAACTTGCACCTAAAGAGAAAGATGTATTTTCAGTGAGCTCATGTTTGAATAGGGTGCTAAAGGTGTAGCTAAATCCACGAATACGGTCATTGATTACATTGGCTGCGTTATTTTGACTGAAGTTTTTAAATTCAATTGCGCGAACATCTGTGGCATCACCAAAATTGAAATTTGCCTCCAATCCAAAGGAAAGAAAAGTTCTTTCGTTTTTAATCGGCGCAACAGAAAAGGCGAGAAATGCTTGTTGTACACCTCCATTTCCTTGATAAATTCTCGTTAACGAATCTCCATCTAGTTCTTGACCTTCAATAAATCGATAGCCCTTCGAGAATATTGGGCGATAACCAAAACCCAATCCATATCGGTTTGCAAAAGGAACGGTAAACTGAATTCCACTCAAGTAAGCAAGCCTAGAATTAGAACTTGTTACGTCGGATGTGAACGTCGATAATCTTCCAGTTACATCAATATTAAATATGGGCTGACCTACAGCCAAGTAACTCATCGACGCGCTGTTTAATTTATTGTTGTACGCACTATCAACAAATCCGTAACCTATACCTCCTAAAGCCAATTGTAAGGCATTTGTGCTGTGCTCATAAAGACCTAATCCATAATAGGAATAAGGATTGTTCGTTGTGTTTTGGGCATGAGCGGATGCGCCGGAAATAAAGAGGAAAAGAAAAATAAAATATTTATACATTGGTTTCTAAAATTAGTCTCAAACCTAACAAGGTCAAATTTGAGTCGGCAAAGATGGGGTATTTAATTGCATTTTCAAAATGCTCGGCATCTCCACCAGTTAAATAAATCGTTAAATTTTCATTGTACTTGCCATAACGCTTAATGGTTTCATTTATTTCATTGGTCATTCCATTTAAAACCCCTGAAACGATGCTGTTTTTGGTATTGTCGCCTATAAAATTTTCGCTCGGCTCCCAAGTCTCTATAAGAGGAAGATTGGCCGTAAATTGGTGTAAAGATTTAAAACGCATACGTAAACCAGGGGCGATACTTCCACCGCAATAGGCGCCATTTGCATCAACAAAATCAAATTTAAGACAAGTGCCCACATCAATAGCGAGTGCTGCTTTTTTTCCTGAAAGGTGGGCCACAGCAACCGCATTGGCCAAGCGATCTTGACCCAAACTATGGGGTGTGCTATAGTTATTCTGAATCGGTAACTTGCTATTTGCGTCTAACAAATGAAACTCAGGGATGATGGACTTTAAACGTTGCAGCTGGTCTTCTTTGGCTACAGATGCCACAAGTGCATGCTTATATTTGTAGGCCAACAAAGTTTCTGTTAAAGCGTCAAAACCTCTACCCGAATAAAGTAAGTGATTCCTATAGAAGGCAAACTTGATTTCGGTATTCCCAAGGTCAATTACCAAATATATTTGTGCGTCTATTTGCATTTCACTTGCAAAAGTAATTCATTTCTAAGCATTAAGCCCTTGCTCCAATCAATATAAATGTCAGATTAATAAACTGTATACTTAAATTTAGGCCGATTGCGGCAATATTTCCGAATTCAACACCGCAGTATTCAAAAGTTGTCAACTTGTCCAAAATTTCGTCTGAATTCAAATCTATATTTGTAACATGCGAAGTACGCCCTCAGTTGAGTCCTTACTTAAACTTATAGATGACCCCGATCACTTGGTGTTTGAGCATGTACGTGCCGAAATTTTATCGAAAGGCACAACGCTCTTATCAAAACTTAACGATATCCTTGATTTTGAGAAACTCAGCGTTGAGCATATCGAAAGGGTACAACTTTTAATTCGTGATTTGAATTATTTTAAAGTCGTGGAAGAATTGGAGGCGTGGTGCAACGGTTCGGAAAAGGATTTGCTCAAAGGCATTCATGTCATTACCAGTTATCAGTTCCCTGAATTATCGTTCGATCAATTTGCCCAGCAGATTTATACTTTTGAACGTCGTATTTGGCTCGAAGTGAATCGCAGAATGACGGCTTTTGAAATTGTACAACGCATGAATACTATGTGGTTTGAAAATATTGGTATGCAAGTTTCACATACTAAAATCGCTACTCCGTACCATACTTTTTTAAATACAGTAATGGAGGATTTGGTTGGCACGCCATTGTCCACTGGATTGATTTATAGTATTGTCGCGCAACGTTTGAATTTGCCGGTTTATGGCGTGAATTTTCCAGGACAATTTGTTTTGGCGTATATCGACGAATATCGAATCCATAAATTGATTGAGCCACTCGGAACTGGCGGTGTTTTGTTTTATCTTTTACCAATCGATTGCGGTAAAGTGCTCTTTCGTAAACAGTTAGATGAGGTGCTTATGATTCGCCGTATTCCACAAGTTCGTGAATATTTCGAGCCTTCTTCGCACAGTTCATTGCTCATTTTGTATCTTGATGAATTGATAGATGTTTATGCAAAATTGGGTAGAACACAACTTTCAGAGGCTTATCAAAATATGAAAAGACGCATTCTGGATTTGGCCTGATTCTGACTTTTCTCCAATTCACTTCGTTTTTTCCTCAATTTTTGTGCTGCCTTTTTAAGTATTTCGCAATCACTTGTTTGAAATGATTTATATTTGTGCTCTATTTTTATAAATATACTATGAGTTTATTGACTGTTGGAAGTGTAGCGTTTGATGCTATTGAAACCCCATTCGGGAAAACAGATAAAATTATCGGTGGCGCGGGCACATATATTGCTATTGCCTCGTCTTATTTTCAGAAAAATCAACGCTTGGTTAGTGTTGTAGGCGAGGATTTCCCAAAAGAAACTTTAGACGACTTGAAACTAAGAGGTGTCGATTTGCAGGGTCTTCAAGTGAAAAGTGGTGAAAAAACATTTTTCTGGTCGGGCAAATACCACAACGATATGAATTCGCGCGATACATTGGTTACTGAATTGAATGTTTTAGAGCATTTCGACCCAATTATTCCTGCGAGTTATCAAGGTGCTGAGTTTTTGATGCTCGGAAATTTGAGCCCAACGGTACAAAGACTTGTGATTGAACGTTTGGAGACACGCCCAAAATTAATTGCTTTGGATACCATGAATTTTTGGATGGATATCGCTTGGGACGAGTTGATGAAGACCCTTCGCTTGGTCGACGTATTGATAATCAACGACGAAGAGGCGCGCCAATTATCGAAAGAATATTCTCTGGTGAAAGCAGCGAAAAAAATAAAAAGTATGGGACCGAAAACCCTGATCATCAAAAAAGGTGAGCACGGTGCTTTATTGTTTCATGGTGAACAAGTGTTTTTTGCTCCTGCTTTGCCATTAGAAGATGTTTTTGATCCAACAGGTGCAGGTGATACCTTCGCTGGCGGGTTCATCGGATATCTTTCCACTGTAGATGAAATTAATTTTGAAAATCTGAAACGCGCAATTATCGTGGGTTCTGCAATGGCTTCGTTCTGTGTCGAGAAATTTGGCTCTGAGCGTTTGATGTCATTGACAGATCGCGAGATTGAAAATAGAATTCAGAAATTTGTGAACCTTGTGCAGTTTGATATGATTGCTGCTATTAACGCTTAATGTATTTTGATTATGGAAAAGCTTGAATTGGTAAATCGTTTGAAGGAAATCCTTACTAACGAAGATGTACTGCCGTTTAACAAAGAGGCTCATGAATTGAAGTCTAAATTTGTTCACTTGCAAATGGGCGAAGCAGGCCTAGAAGATAATAGCGACGATACTTCATCTGATGAATTAATTGCCGTAGTTGAGGATGCTGAAGGGTCCACTGAAGAGGTATCTGATGAAGTACTTGCCGTAGTTGAAGATGCTGAAGGCTCTACAGAAGAGATTTCTAATGAAGTACTTGCCACAGTTGAGGATGCTGAAGGGTTCACTGAAGAGGTATCTGATGAAGTACTTGCCGCAGTTGAAGATGCCGAAGGTTCCACTGAAGAGATATCTGATGAAGTACTTGCCACAGTTGATGATGCTGAAGGGTTCACTGAAGAAATATCTAATGAAGTACTTGCCACAGTTGAGGATGCTGAAGGGTTCACTGAAGAAATATCTAATGAAGTGCTTGCCACAGTTGAGGATGCTGAAGCGTTCACTGAAGAGGTATCTGATGAAGTACTTGCCACAGTTGAGGATGCTGGAGCGTTCACTGAAGAGGTATCTGATGAAGTACTTGCCGCAGTTGAAGATGCTGAAGGTTCCACTGAAGAGACTTCGGAGGAAATAGAAGAATCAGTAAAGGAAGTACACCTCGCGACAGCCCATGCAGACGAATTGTCTATTGAGTTTGATGACTTATACATGGCCTTTAAGACCAAGCACAAAGAGCAACTTGATGTGAAGAAAAATGCTGAAAAGGAAAATTTAACGCAAAAAAATGCGTTGATCGGCCGCTTACGTATTTTGATTCAAGAGGAAGAGAATATTGGAGTTGCATTTTCATCTCAAAAGCAAATTCAAGAGCAATGGCGAGAAATCGGGGATATCCCACGAGATTTGCGTCAGGATGTTCAAAACGAATATAGCCGTTTGATGGAACAGTTTTATTACAACATCGGAATCTATAAAGAGCTGCGCGAGTATGATCTGAAACGCAATCAAGATCTGAAGGAAGAAATCATTGCCAAGCTGAAATTACTCGCTCAAAATAAGCAATTGCAAGAGGTGGAAACTGAATTGAAAGTGTTGCAGCATGAATGGGAAGATATCGGTGGCACTTTTCAAGAAATATGGGAAGACCTCAAAGCGCAGTATTGGTCCATCGTAAAATCATTGTACGACCGCATCAGAAACTACTATGAGGCGAAACGCGAAGTGATGAACAAAAACCTCGAAACTAAGCGCGAATTGATTGTCAAAACAGAGCAAATTGTAAACGAATTACTCGAAGGCAACGACCATGCAGCATGGGAAAAAGGAACGAAAGAGTTGATTGCTTTGCAAGAGGCTTGGAAAGGTATCGGCTTTGGTCCCCGTAAGGAAAATGAAGAGGTATGGAATACTTTTAGAGGTATATGTGATAAGTTTTTCGAGGCGAAACATGCATTTTATAAGGATAGAAACAAGATTTTTGATACGGTAGTTGATCTCAAAAGAGCATTAACCACGAAGGTAAATGATTTGAAAGATAGTACAAATTGGAAAGAAGCAACCCAGCAAATTATCGTTTGTCAAAACGATTGGAAAAAATTGGGTAATGCCGGCCCGCGCAATGAACAAAAGCTTTGGAAAGATTTCAGAGCGGCTTGCGATGGCTTTTTTAATCGTAAACAAGAGCATTTTGCAGAAATGGATACTGCAAATAGTGAAAATTTAGCTCTCAAGCAGGCGATAATTCAAGAAATTGAAGCTTACAAAGCCAAAGAAGATAAAATAGAAACCTTAACTAACTTGCGTGCGTTTTCTTCAAAATTCACCGAAATCGGAAACGTGCCGTTTAAAGAAAAAGACACGGTGTATAATGCGTTTAAAGCCGCTATGGATAAGCATTATGAAGAAATGAACCTGAAAGGCGCAGAGAAGGACAAAGTAATGTATGAGTCGCGCTTATCTACCTTGGCTTCTAGTCCACAGTCTAAAAAGTTGTACGACGAAGAACGCTGGAAATTACGTGCTCAAATCCAAAAATCTGAACAAGAAATTCGTCAATACGAAAACAATTTGGGCTTTTTCTCTAAGTCCAAAGCGGTTAATCCTTTGATGAAAACTGTTGAGAAAAGTATCGAATCTGCTCGCAAAACTATCGATGATTGCAAGAATAAGTTGAAATTAATCCCGAATGAGTAAGTCAATAAACATACTGCTTTCTTTAATTTTGTTTCCAACTCTTTTTGTTGCATTAATGGTAGGCTTTGACCTCAATGCACTTGGCTTCATAGAGGGGTTAGATACACCTTACATTACCGAATATTTTGTCGGAATTGCTATTTTTTCGGGTGTTTTGTTTGCTTGGAGAGCATTTCGTAGATGGTCAGCGCTCTTAATCTTTAATAAAAAGGATGAGTTTGTTTGGGTGGGTGCCGCCACTAGAGAACATATAGGACGCGTGCGCCTGTATCTTTTACTTGAAGCACTTTTCTTCTTTGTATTCGGGTTGTTTTTCTTCAAGATCTCGGCAATGACTAGCGCCTTGGCGTGGGTCTTTTTCGCGTCTACCATCGAGTCAATTCTTTTTATCTTGCTTCGCTGTAATGTGAAATATATGCGTGCTGGCATCATTAAGAATGGCTTGGTCATAGCAGATAGAGATTTAACTTTCTACTATTTTTCAGGCTTGAAATCTGTTTCTACGCAAAATGAAAGTATCTATCTCGAATACAAGAATGACCTATGTCGTTCGTTTCCAATTCACGCAATAAATAAGGAAGACCGAGCCGAATTTTTGAAACATTTTATTCATGGTGTGGATAAAAAGCGTGTTTTTGTTTCTGAAAAACTTAAGGATTTATAAAATTATTCCGCCAATTCAACGCATTGAACAACATTGGTGGTTTCAGCTTTCTTTTCCCTAGTTTTGTATGGTGAAGCAGAATAAACATATCATCCTCATTTTGGGACTTATTCTCCTTCATGGGATGATGATGAACGATTGGGACAATCCTTACCGAAGACCAATTATCGGAGATGCCAAAGGCTATTATGCCTATCTGCCTGCAGTTTTTATTTACCAAGATTTTGAGTTTAAATTTGTGAGTGAAATTGAACGACGTTACTACCCTGAAGATGGTTCGTTGGCAAAGAATTTCTTAGTGGAGCAACCCAACGGGACAACTGTGAATAAATGTTTTCCGGGTGTTTCCATCTTCTACTTACCATTTTTTCTGCTCGCTTATTTTTTGTCCTTTCTGTTTGGATTACCCTTAGATGGATATGCACCACTTTTTCAATGGAGTATAGCCGCTGCGCACTTTTTCTATTTCGGATTGGCTTTGTTTTTTATCGACAAAACATTGAAAAATAAAGAATTAGATGTCAAGTTTCGTTTTGTGGCCTTACTCTTATTAACCTTTGGAAGCAACGTGTTTTTCTATTTGGTTTATGATTTTTCTGTAGCACACGTATTTGGATTTTTTGGTACGAGCTTATTCATTTGGTTTTTACAAAAATTTTCTGTTCGACCTTCTTGGAACATTATTGGCTCCCTTTTGGTGCTGCTCGCGTTGTTGGTGATTACTAGACCTACCAATCTTTTGATTTTACTTGCTGTTCCTTTGTTTGTGAAGCTTTCGGCAATCAGTTTATTCGTCATAAGTAACCTTCATTTCACCAAATGGCCTTGGCTCAAATTCTCACTCGCTTTGGCCATCATCGCTTTTCCCATGGTTTTATGGAAAATTCAAACGGGCATGTGGTTGATTTATTCGTACGGTGATGAAACCTTGAATTTTAGGAACCCAAACTTCATCAAATTTTTGTTTTCCCCACAAAAAGGTTGGTGGTTTTGGTCTCCAATTATGCTTTTCATGACAGTGGTTGGCTTTGTATTTTATTGGAAAGAAACCCGTTGGAAAGGTTTGTATTTTGTCTTTATTGTTTGTTTTATCTCCTATATTTTCTCGTGTTGGTGGATGTGGACTTTTGGCGGTGGTCTTGGTCAACGTCCAATGATTGATTTTTATCCCATTATATTTATTGCTTTTGCCTTAGGTTTAAGTAAAATGAATTGGCGACTGGGATTGTTGTTAACGCCTTTTCTTATTCTTAATATAGTTCAGGCGCACCAAATTAATAAGTTTATTCTAATTGGCGGACAAACAACTTGGGCGGATTATAAAGCACATTTTTTTCAACTCAAAAGAAATGCGCCGCATGTGCCTATTCCTGACTCTTGGGTGATATGGTCTTCCTCTAGTTTCAACGAATCACAAATATTGAATTCTGACAATCATTTTAGCAAGGTAATTATGATCGATTCTTTGCCCGTAGATCCTTTGATATTCATTAGAACGGTAGTTTCGGGTCAACATGAAAGTTCAAATCTCGCACTTATCATCTCTGATAATACTGGGGAATTTTACGAGGCACGCTATCCTGGAAATGCTTTATACAGAAAAGCACGACAATTTGAATACAAAATTGATTTGCCTAATGATTTGAAGTTTCCGCTGCGTGTTTATTTTTGGAATCACGACACCGACGAACGCTCTGTTGTTGAGTCAATGGATGTTTTCGTATTTTTGTCATCTAATTAGTCAATAGCTTGAACAAACTCAGCATCATCATTCCTGTTTTTAACGAAGAATCTACCATTTTTCAAGTGTTAGATGTGGTGAACAATATAGAGTTGAATTATGGAATTGAGAAAGAAATTATTGTCGTGAATGATTGCTCAACAGACAATAGTGCTAACGAGATCAATCGATATTGCTCAAATTTCTCTTCCATTCAAGTCATTAACAAACCTGTGAATCAAGGCAAAGGCGCTGCATTGCATACGGGAATTCAATATGCCACAGGAGATTATATCATAATTCAAGATGCTGATTTAGAGTTGAATCCAGAAGAAATCAATCTTTTACTAGAACCTGTTGTGAATAATGAAGCAGACGTAGTTTATGGCTCTCGCTTTTTGAATGGGGTAGTGCACGATCAAAATCGTTTGAGTAGATGGGCAAATTTGTTTCTTACAAAACTTTCAAATATTGTTTTTGGCATCAAGATTACGGACATGGAAACTTGTTATAAATTGGTGCCTACTTCTGTTTTTAAGTCGCTGAAATTGGTTGAACAAAGATTTGGTTTTGAGCCGGAAATAACGGCCAAATTGGCGAAAATAAAGTCGCTGCGCTGGAAAGAGGTACCCATAACCTACAATCCAAGAAATTCTCAGCAAGGCAAAAAAATTGGTTGGAAAGATGGGGTTCGTGCTGTTCAATGCATTTTAAAATATGGACTTTAGCTACTTTCCTTTAGAGATCGCCTGTCGTTTTTTTGCTAATTCCATTTGATTCCATAAATTTCTTCGTTGGGTTATTCTTGAATTGAAAAGTTTGTTACTTTTGCACCCTCATTTGAGTATTTCGCAATTGAGTGTAGCTTATTCATTCGATGAGGAGATGATAAACGGGAGCGAAGTTCTCTCAATGTTTTTGGCGCGGTAGCTCAGTCGGTTAGAGCGTAGGATTCATAACCCTAAGGTCGGGAGTTCAATTCTCCCCCGCGCCACAAAAGCCTAGACTTTGTTCTGGGCTTTTTTTATGTCTTAAAAGGTCGGCTTGTGGTTTCAGATAGGACAGTAGTTGTTTTTTTTGTGGAATTGTTCGCTTATTATTCTCAAAATACGGTTGAATGAATTCCCCTAATTTTCCATAGAAATCTAAATTTAAGTGCGTCTAGACAATTGAAACGTAAATTAATCTGAGCTCGTGCCGCTGCATCCTTTAAAATTCGCCATCTTTGCACCCGCAATTCATGAAGAATAAAACTAAATATATATTGCAGCGCATTTTGGGGTTCAACAATTATCTCAAAATCTTCTCGCGTTTTAAAATTGCCACTCTTAAAAGTGACAAGAAAGAACGTGATTTCTTTGCTTTTATGGATTTACTCGATACGCCAAAAAATATCTTGGATTTGGGCGCAAATATTGGTGTAATGACGGTGCATTTGGCTGAGCGTTTCCCCAATGCTCAGATTCATGCTGTAGAGCCTTTGCCAACCAATATGGATGTGCTCAAATTTACTGTGCAAAAGAGAAAATTGACAAATGTGACTGCTTATCAGACTGCTTTGGGCAACGAAATAAAGTATGTTGAAATGGTGCTTCCCAAGGATGGCGACACAAAACTTCACGGCCTCAGTCATGTGGTGCATGAAAGTATTGAAGCATGGAACGATGGTGAGAAGTTTCAGGTTCCATGTACCACAGTCGACCATCTTTTTGCAAATTTCGATGTGCAAGGGATTAAAATCGACGTCGAAAATTTTGAATATTTTGTGCTATCAGGTGCTGCTGAATTGTTGAACCGATGCAAACCGATTGTTTATGCCGAACTTTGGGATAATGAAAATCGACAGAAATGCTTTGACCTGATGAAAAATTTGGGTTATGAGATTCTCGTAATCCATGATGAAAAAATAGTCTCTTTTGAAAATTACTCGAATCAGACGCAAAACTTTATTTTTATTGCCTAATTCTTAAGCAATTGTTTTGTCCTTGACACTCAAATCATCAAGCGCTTCATTGGAGATTCGTTGATAGTAGTAAATAAGGCCTCAAATTGCTCTGAGGAAACAACGGTCGGGTTTAATACTTGAATGTCTGTTCCGAGTTGTTTGATGTCTGCAAAATCAACTTGTTTGAACTTTCCGTCTGGAAATTTAACGATGGTCTTCATGCGTACAAAAAAATCAAGTTCGTAGCGATCATTCATATCTTTCAAAAAACGAACTTTAGAATCAATCGAACAACCAGAGGCGCCCCAAATGGTTTCATCTACTTCGCAAATTAACAAGTAGGGGTTGTGGAACCAAAATTTAGCTTGGAGATTTTTACCATGTGCTTGCCACTGAGCGGCAAAAACATCCATTTGGTTCTGAAGCAATTCTTGTTCTTGATGTTCTACAGCGCGATGGGTTTGATATAACCAGACTTTTGTACTCATTTGTCATTTTGTTTTGTGCAAATTTCCAGCTACAATTCTCCGGCCGCAGCAATCAATTCAGCCACGTCCATCACCGCAATTTCGTTTTCTTTGTTAAAATTCTTCACGCCATCAGTCATCATGGTGTTGCAAAATGGACAACCTGTAGCGATAATGTCGGGTTTTACTTCCATGGCGTCTTCTGTGCGCTCTATGTTTACTTCTTTATTTCCTTTCTCAGCCTCTTTGAACATCTGGGCACCTCCAGCTCCACAACAGAGTCCCTTGGTTTTGCAACGCTTCATTTCTACCAATTCAGCGTCTAATTTTTCAATCAATTCGCGCGGTGCATCATACACGTTGTTGGCCCTGCCCAAATAACATGGGTCGTGAAAAGTGATTTTTTTACCTTTGAAAACGCCACCGTTTTTCAACGTCAATTTACCTTCATTGATTAGACCTTGAATTAGTTGTGTGTGGTGTATCACTTCATAGTTGCCACCCAATTCAGGATATTCGTTTTTTAAAGTATTGAAACAATGAGGACAAGCTGTAACAATCTTTTTGACCTCGTAAGCATTCAGTACTTCGATGTTCATGAAAGCCTGCATTTGAAAGGTAAACTCGTTGCCTGCGCGTTTTGCTGGATCTCCTGTGCAAGACTCCTCGCTACCCAACACAGCAAATTTTACATCGCAGGCATTCAAAATTTTCACAACAGCTTTAGTGATTTTCTTGGCTCGGTCGTCGAAACTTCCAGCACATCCCACCCAAAAAAGAATTTCTGGACTTTCTCCTGCGGCCATCATTTCGGCCATTGTAGGTACTCTAAGTGCGTTGCTCATAGTTTAAATTCCTTCAATTAATTTTCATCTTTCCAATTCAACCTGCTCGCTTGACTAAATTGCCAAGGTGCACCGTTGTTTTCAATGTTGGTCAACATGCCCGTCAATTCACTTGGCATTTTGGATTCTTCCATCACACTGTAGCGACGCAATTCCATGATAATGTCGAGTGGATCAATGTTTACCGGACATTCTTGCACACATGCATTACATGTGGTACAGGCCCAAATTTCTTCGTCTGTGATATAGCTACCAAAAAGACTTTTGCCATCGTCGTAATCGGCACCATGTTTCTTTATATTCTTACCCACTTCCTCAATGCGATCTCTGGTGTCCATCATGATTTTTCTTGGCGATAACAATTTCCCTGTTTGGTTGGCCGGACAAGCATCTGAGCATCGCCCACACTCGGTGCATGAATAGGCGTCAAGAAGGTTTTTCCAAGTTAAATCTTGAACATCTTTAGCGCCAAATCGCTGTGGAGCTGCCGAACCTTCTGATGGATCTGCATGCGCAACCGCACTCGGATCGAGCATCAATTTCACTTCGTTGGTAACCGATTCCATATTTGTAAATCGACCTTTTTCTTCTAAATTGGAATAATACACGTTCGGAAAAGCCAAAACCACATGGAAATGTTTAGAATACGGTAGGTAATTCAAGAAAAGAAACACCATCATGATGTGTCCCCACCATCCAACACGTTCTACGATAATCAAACCGGCTTCGCTCATCCCACCAAATAGTGCTGGACCAACGTACTGGCTAATAGCAAATCCATAACTGCCAGTCTGTCCATCAACACCGTTCGCGTGCGCTAGCCCCATGTTGTAAAGTACTTCATCGGCGCCATTCATCATGAAAATAAATGAAATCAAAACGATTTCAAAAATTAATATCAGATTGGCGTCAAGTTTCGGCCATCCGTTGAGTTCGCTCTTCACAAGTCGGGGCACTTTAAGCATGTTTCTCCTAGCCAAAAATGCGAATGTTGCAACGAAAGCAAGTACGGAAAGAATTTCAATAAAGGAAATTAAAAAGGTGTAAAAACCACCGAGATACGGCATAAATATTCTGTGATAACCTGACACGCCGTCAATGAGAATCTCAATTAGCTCAATTTGCGTCACTACAAATGCTGCATAAATGGCCAAGTGAAGAAACGCTGGAATTGGGTTTTGAAACATTTTTTTCTGTCCAAATGCTACCAAGAGCATCGTCCGCCAACGTTCAGATGCGTTGTCGCTGCGATCCAAATCTCGACCAAGAAAAATATTTTTTCTGATTTGAATGATTCTCATACTGAAGAATCCAAATCCTGCAATCAGTAGAATGCCGAAGATAATGTTTTGTATCAATGCCATGAAAAGCGTTATTTAAGAAGATCGCGTAACTTTTTCTCTTCGTCTGGGGTCAATTTTACAACTTTTTCTTTTCTACCCAAAACGGAGAAATGAATATATCTTTCTGGGTTTCTTTCTATATCGTTAACAAGACTTTGTAGGGCTTTGTTCGTGGCAATTAATTCTTCATGCAGTGCATCATCGTTCAACAATTTACCGAGCGTTCCTTCGCCATTTGATACGCCCTCTAACGCGGCATTTATTTTGTTTAAAGCATCTGTAGCTGATGCAATTACATCTTTAAAACCTGAAGTTAACAAAGTATCGGTGAGTGCCTCTACGTTTCCAATGATTCGAGATATTTTTTGATTGGAAGCATTCAGATTTGCCGAAATTTGTTCTACATTGATCATGATTTGTGATAATCTGATTTTTTCAGAGTACACCATATCATCCAAGTTTTTTGCCAAGTTTCCAAAGCGTGAAATGGCCACTTTTACCTCGAGCAAGCTTCCATCTAAGGATTGAGCAGCTGTCGTATCCCAAAATGAATTGATCGAAACAACCATGTGTTCAATAGATCCCATGAGCCTCTCAAGTTTCTCTTTTACGGGTAAAATCTGCTGTGTTACTGCATCCGAAATATCAAGTGCTACTTGCCCAGGAAGTGTATCGTTAACGTTGTGAAATGATTTAGCATAGAAATCATAATGTAAAATCAATCCTTTACTCAATAAACTCGGTGAAGCGATTTCTGCATAAGAGCCAATTGGTATTTTGAGACCTTTTTTGGTTACTGTAAATTTTACCACCACTTTGGTTAAGTCATCCGGGTGATTCTCAATGGTTTTAACTAAACCCACGGCAACACCATTCAAATAGACCGCACTCGATGGCTCAAGGAATGCGGATGATTCAAAAATAGCGTAATAGGTCGGCGTACTTCCAAATGCATTGTCGCCTTTGAGGAAATTGATGCCAACAAATAGGATTAATAATGAAAGGATGACAAGCAGTCCCGTTTTGAATTCTTTTGAAACTTTCAAAGCTAATTTAGTTTTTTGATGCTAAGTTAATCGCTTTTTGCAAATCCACGCGCTCATTGTTGATAAATGCAATCACAAATGCAGATTCAAATCCATCGCCTCTAAGTTCATTCTTATACTCATTCGCTGATTTATAATCATTTACAAATAAACCGAGAGCATATTTGTATAAATCGCCTTGGAAATATTCAAACACATTTTTTTGACCTTTGAATCTCGGGCTGTTGGCGGGTAACTTACTTGGATTAGTTAATACTTGAACTCGAAACACAACGTCTTCCTTTTTTACTTCAGGATTTTGTACAACGGGATTCTGGTCCGTATTGTTATTTGTGTTTGGTTTCGTAGGTTCAGGAGTATGCGTATTTGGCTTCTCTTTTGTAATTTGGTATGCTACGCCATCTATCTTACTTTTATAATTCACGAAGGCTTCAAACATGCTGTTGGACAATTCATTTTTTCCGGCCTCGGAAGACATATATTTTTCTTCAGATGGGTTCGACAAAAAGCCCAATTCTACCAATACTGCAGGCACTGTTGATGTAAATAGAACTATAAATCCACCTTGTTTTACACCACGATCATTTCGGCCAAGGCTTTTGAACGATTGTTGAATCAATCCAGCAAAATTTACACTGTGCTGCATATACACACCAAGCATTAACGATCGAACAATAATCGCATCAGGTGATAAATCGAAATCTTGATATTGCGCACCTCCATCATCTTCCAGATAAATTGTGGCGTTTTCTTTGTCGGCAACTGCTTTTTGTGCGTCCGTCCTGTGAAGTCCTAAAACCCAAGTTTCGGTTCCAAATGCTGAAGTGCCGTCAATGGCGTTGGCATGAATGGAAATAAATAAATCCGCGTTGTTTGAGTTGGCTAGTTTGGCCCGATCATACAAGTTGATAAAAACATCTTTATCGCGGGTATACAATACTTTTACTTCTGGGAAACGTGTTTTGATTAATTTCCCTAGTCTCAAACTTACATCTAAAACCAAGTCTTTTTCCCTAAGGCCCATGGCTTTTCCAACGGCGCCAGGATCCTTACCGCCATGCCCAGCGTCAATCACAACGGTCTTGAGCGCATGCCCAGTGGGTTGCACACGAACTCGCGCTTGCTCTTTGATGGATGATGTTGTTATCAAACCAAACATGCCAATCAAACCTATTACCAATAATTTATTCATGGCTCCGTGTAATTTTATAGTTTTGCATTCGTTTTTCATAACTATAATTGACAAAGTTACTTTATTGCGTGCCTTGCAAGAACCGTTCCATACCATGTTTTATCAATGCTATCGTGTTGATAATTACTTTGTTTTGCCTAGGAGAGCATCAGGTTCTTGGGCAGAGCGATAGCTTAGCACCTTCATTAGTGCCGGCAGATTCGTCAAATAGCACCAAGCTGCGCGTTGTATATGTCAAAGATATGCTGGGTGAAACCATGTTTTACTCTGCTGACGATAGTATCAGCGCAGATATAAGAGGTAAAAAATTGTTTCTGTATCAAAATGCGAAAATAAGCTATGGTACCACCACGCTTACAGCAAATTATATGGTAGTGGATTTGGAGAGCAAAGAGGTTTATGCCACTTATACTTTAGACTCGTTGGGCAAACGACAAGGAGAACCAGTTTTTCAAGATGGGGCAGATGAGGTCAAAGCCGCAGGACTCCGTTTTAATTTTGAAACGAAACGCGCTCTGATTGAAGAAACCAGAATCAAACAGGATGAAATAGCTTTGTTTATGCAAACAGCAAAGCGGCAAGAGAACGAAGAATTGCACTTTCGGAATGGTCGCTTCAGTACCTGCGATTTGGATGAACCACACTTTCATTTTCACTTGAGCGAGGCCGTGTTGGTGCCAAACGAACGAATCGTGGCAGGACCTTCAAATCTTTGGGTAAATGGAGTGCCAACCCCATTGGTGCTGCCTTTTGCTTTCTTCCCCACTAAAAATCAACCCAAAACCGGATTGATGTTTCCTGAAATTATACCAACTTCTGTGAATGGAATTGGATTGCAAAATTTGGGTTATTATTTCCCAGTAAATGATCGTTTGAATACAACATTTTATGCCACAGTTTTTTCTCGTGGCTCTTTTGGTTTTGCAAATGAATCCGAATACAATGTGCGCTACAAGTTTAATGGTTCGGCACGTTTTGAATACATGAACTTTTCTCGTGGTTTTCCGAATACAGATAGGGCACAAAAAATAGCCATTCGATGGTCGCACAATCAAGACCCTAAGGCAAATCCATATTGGCGTTTTCTGGGAAATGTAAATTTTATTTCTGATAATAATCCCCAGGCAACATTAAATCCTCAAGATGAGAATGTTTTTAATAATGCTGTGCAATCCAATATTACCTTGAATCGGAATTTCCCCGGAAAACCTTTTACTCTAGGAATGCGAGTCGGGGTGAATCAAAATTCTCAGACAGGAAATATGGCTGTCGATTTGCCCACAGTTAATTTCAATATGAGCCGTGTTCAACCTTTCAAAACGTTTCGAAGAAAAGAGGCTATTGGTCCTGAAAAATGGTTCGAAAAAATTGGTTTCACTTACTCTGGTGAATTAAAAAATCAAGGAAATTTTCAAGATTCATTGCTGAATGCTGAAAATTTAAATTTACTTCCCGATAGATTCTTAAATGGAATGAACCATCAGTTCAATTTAACTTCTAACGTGCAGCTCTTGGGCGGAAATTTGAATATTGTTCCCAATGTGAGTTATACCAGTTTTGTTAATTTACAGTCCGTCCAGCCTCTCTGGAGCAATCAAACACAATCACTTTCCTCGGATTCTTTGAATGGCTTTTTCTTTGGGCAAAACATGAGTTTTAGAGTAAATGCAACAACCACAATTTACAGTATGTTCCAGATGATTGGTCTCAAACAAGTGAGATTTAGAAACGTTACCCGACCCACTTTTGGGTACTCATTTATCCCAGTACTTAATGAAGTGAACACCATATTTTCTTCTTCCGGTCAGCCTACAAGTTTTACGATTCACGATAGGTCTTTGTATCGCGGTGCTTCAACAAACAACCAAAGTCTGATCAATTTTGGTCTAACACACGTTACTGACATGAAGGCTCCGAGTAAACGAGACACCACGGGATTCAAAAAAATCAGCTTGATTGAGGGTCTATCTTTGAACGGTTCTTACGATATGTTGCGTGATTCTTTCAAATTATCAGATATCAATATTCAACTCAGAATTAAGCCCTTGGAGTTTTGGAATATCGTGGCAGGTTCAAATTTTAGTTTTTATGATTGGGATACTACCTCGCAGCGTGCTTTGAAAACGTATGCACTGGCTCGTGAAAACAATAAAAGCTTGGGTAGGTTTATCAATTTTAACCTCGCCTCAACCTTTACCTTCTCAAGTAAAGAAGGACAAAAAATTATTTCAGAGACCGACCAAATGTTGAAGGATAACTGGAATCAGGATTATTTGCATTACATGTTGCGTCCCTACGAGGTTGTAGATTTTAGAATTCCGTGGAGGGTCAATCTCTCATACAATTTGGATTGGAGGCGCAATTTAAATGTAAATGACGCAAATCCGGATAATGGATTTTTGATACAAACTATTTCCTATCAAACAGATTTTACACTTACTCCGCGCTGGATGATTTCTTCACGTGGCACTTTTGACGCAAAACAAATGAAATTTAGTACAGTAGCTATTGATCTTCATCGAAATATACATTGCTGGAATTTGTCGTTTAATTGGATTCCAGTTGGATTTAATAAGAGTTTCATGCTGCGAATAGCTGCCAATGCAAGCATGTTGAGAGACGTAAAATATGAGTTTAGAAGACCACCAGCGTTTTTCTAAGCTGCCATTTTATACCGCTTGAAATAGGCCTCCCAATTGAAAATGAATTTCTCCATGATTTCATCCATTCGCTTCAAAAACAATGGGTTAGGGCATTGCATTTTCTTGAAATAATCATCCTGATAAACGCATAGATCATATTTGTAGAATACCGCCTTTGACATGGAATAAAGCGTGTTTTTAGAAGGGTGATTTACGCGAGTCATAAAAGCGCTATATTGTTGGAGTGCTTTTTTCATTTCGTCTTCACTAAAGTCATAAACAGGCGCTAAGGCTTTATACACTAGGCTGTTTATTTCTGCCATTTTTGTATTGTCAAAGTGCTTTTCCAGAATTTGCATGTTTCCAGCCAAAACAATCAAGGTGAATTTTCCGTCGTTCTCTTGATCAATTTGAGGGGGTTTCAGAAAACTATTGTCTTCATTGATTATTTGCGCAACATCAGCAAAGCCCTTCTCAGTTGAGTCGAGTATGATGTTGATGAACATTTTTGCAAATTGCTCATCTGATATTTTCTTACGAAGTATGGCTCCCAGCATATACGTAATTATTGGGTTTGCACAAATGTATTTGTTCTCACTGCTGTTTTAAGATGCAATGTTTAGAAATTATTAACTTAGTTTTAAACACATGCAGGCTTGTTGTTTTTTAAATACTCCTGAAAGTGCCTAAATACTTTTTATATTTTTGCTTAAAATCTTTAGAATGAACAAGCTAAAAATCGTCATTGCTCTACTTTTGGTAATTATACTTGGGCTTATCGCTTGGATATTGAAGTTGAATTTCAATGCGAATTCGACTAAAATTATGGTTCAATCTGAACTTTGCGTTTTAAGCCCTGTGGAATTTGGCATTTGGCAAGGTGAGCTATTTGTAAGTCAAGCTGATTTGGTTTCTGCTCAAGAGCTCATGGAACGCAATGTTCAGCGGTTGACACGAAATTTTATTGCCAAAGGAATGCCGGCTGAATCGATAGTTTTTTCTACAACTCAGGTAGAAGAATCGCTCGACTCATTGACAAACTTACAATTGAAAAAGGCATTTACGCTCACAAGCTCAGATTTGACGCGCTTAAATAAAGTGGCTCAAGAAAGTACAGAATTGTTGAAGTTTGGGGTCACTATTTCTTCAAATGATGTGCAATGGGTTTTGGGCGATTATTTGTTTGTGTTGATCAATGAATTACCTGATTTAGTTGCAAACGCACGCGAACAAGCTGAACAAATTGCTAGGGCTGATAACAAATCTATTGTTGGTCTATATCGCTTTAAATTGAAGCCGATTTCTCAGAAATCATTTGAACCTTGCATACAAACTAAAACTTCAGATTTTACAACAATTTCCATTCGTTTGCAGGCTGATGTAGAATTTAATGCGCGATAATTGATTGGCTTTTGGCTGAGTCTAATCATTTGAATTTGTATCTTAGCCGCCAGTTTTATAAAGAATAGACCAAAATATTTTTATAACAAAGAAAGGCACTATGAAACGGATTTTAATCTTAGGGGCGGGGTTATCAAGTTCTTCTTTAATTCGATATTTACTTGAAAAGGCTGATGAATTTGATTGGCAAATTCGTGTGGTTGACCAAGATTTGAAGCTGGTTGAACGAAAAATCAACAAACATCCACGCGGTGTTGTCTTGGCGTTTGATGCACTTATTGCCAGCGAGCGAGAAGATGAAATCATTGCTGCAGATTTGGTTATTAGTATGTTGCCAGCCCGTTTTCATCTGGAAATTGCAGAGGATTGTTTAAATCATAATGCTCATCTTATTACACCTTCTTACTTGAGCCCTGAAATGGAAGCTTTGGGAGTAGAAGCGAAAAACAGAGGTTTGATTTTTTTGAATGAAGTAGGAGTAGACCCGGGAATCGACCACATGAGCGCTAAGCGCGTTCTTGATTTTATCGAAAAAGAAGGTGGTACTCCTCATATTTTTGAGTCATTCACTGGAGGATTGATTGCTCCAGAGTCAGATGACAATCCGTGGAACTATAAATTCACTTGGAACCCTAGAAATGTTGTGATTGCTGGTCAAGGAGGGGCTGCTAAGTTCATTCAAGAAGGTAAATACAAGTATATTCCCTACAACCGTTTGTTTCGTCGTACAGAAATTATTGACATTGCTGGTTTGGGTAAATTTGAAGGTTATGCTAATCGCGATTCATTGAGATATCGTAGCGTTTATGGCTTGGATTCTATTCCAACAATTTACAGAGGTACTTTGCGAAAAAAGGGTTTCAGCAGAGCATGGGATTGCTTTGTTCAATTAGGTGCTACTGATGATACCTATGTGATGGACAACACTGAAAACATGAGCTACCGCGATTTCCTCAATTCGTTTTTGCCATACAATGTGAATGATTCTGTTGAATTGAAATTGCGCCATTATCTGAAAATTGACCTCGACGATTTGTTATGGGATAAATTGGTTTGGTTAGATATTTTTTCCAAGGTTAAGAAAATTGGAGTTAAAAATGCGACCCCAGCCCAGTGTCTTCAAAAAATTCTGGAAGAAAAATGGTCGCTCGGTGAAACAGACAAAGACATGATCGTGATGTACCATAAATTCGTTTACATCAAAGACGGTGAGTTCCATGAAATTGTTTCGCAGATGTATTGCATTGGTGAAGACAGAACTTACACTGCGATGTCCAATACGGTTGGTTTGCCAGTAGCCATTTGTGCCAAACTAATTTTAACTGAAAAAATCAGTGAGCGTGGCGTTATTCTACCATTATCTCCGGAAATTTATAATCCTGTATTGCACGAATTGGAGTCGTTTGGTATTCAATTCTTGGAAATGGACATCAATCCGCCGAGATTATATGAAAATGATTTACAGCCTTGGAGTTAAATCCTTTTTCTTTTCTTAATACTGCATGTATTCATCCCTAAAATTTTGTACGATGGACAAAAATTAAAGGCCGAAGTAATCAGTAAGATAGCTGAAAATCCTAGAGCGACCCAATTCCAAGGTTCCGGAAAGAAATCCATGAAAATTAAAACACATAGCAAGAGTGCTCCAACCAAACGAATCATTTTATCTGTTTTCCCTATATTATTTTTCAAGGTGCGTAATTTAGTTTTCGCAATTTAGGAATAAAATGGATTTGTTGCTAAAAGAATTATTTTTTCCCACTATTGTCCGATAAAAATTTAAATTAAGATTTTTAAAACTCTAAAGAATTGATAATCAATAATATATTTTTTGATGATTTTGTTTTTTCTAAAACAAGGCGTCATAAAACGACAATTGTTCTGTT
>Ga0209702_10002413_pt1 | contig 32667 bp, 27 predicted proteins | sample FRY01_FD_187210 | JGI IMG/M metagenome (GOLD analysis project Ga0209702, IMG submission 187210) | Freshwater microbial communities from Lake Fryxell liftoff mats and glacier meltwater in Antarctica - FRY-01 (SPAdes) (version 2) | ecosystem: Environmental > Aquatic > Freshwater > Ice > Glacier...
TTAACTACATGACGAAAGTAAAATTATTGATTTTTCTATTTTTAGGAACTTTAAACGTCTTTGGGCAAAACACAAAAACGGATTCATTACAAAATAAAAAAAATGTTGCTTTTAAATACGAGGCTCTAATTATTCCAACAGTCTTAATTGGATATGGAATTGTAGGCATCGAAAGCGATGGACTAAAATTTTTAAATTCTGGAATTAAAGAAGAAATAAACGAACACATTGATAAAAAATTTACTATAGATGATATTTCGCAATATGTCCCTTTTTTATCTGTATATGGCTTAAATGCAATTGGAGTTAAAGGAAAAAATAACTTTAAGGATAGAACCATTATTTTGGGTACTGCCTATTTAATTATGGGAGGAACATCAATTGGACTGAAAAAATTAACTGCAATAGAAAGACCCGACGGCTCAGGTAAGAATTCATTCCCTTCAGGTCATACAGCGACAGCTTTTATGGGTGCAGAATTTTTATACCAAGAATATAAAGATGTTTCTATTTGGTATGGAATTTCTGGTTATTTGGTAGCAACAGGAACAGGTTTTTTTAGAATGTATAATGATAGACATTGGCTAACTGATGTAGTAGCAGGTGCTGGAATCGGAATTTTGAGCACAAAAATTGCTTATTGGATACATCCATTCTTAAAAAATACAATTTTTAAAGACAAAGAAAATATGAACGGAATTGTTATGCCTTTTTATAACGGAAACGAGTATGGTTTAGGACTATCTATGACATTCTAAAAAGAAAAACTAACGCACCAAGAAAAGACTTTTGAGGTTGAGTTCAAAGAACATATAACAGCACTTTCGGCTTTTGTTAAAAGCAAAAAACCTTCAAACAAGTTGAAGGTTTTAGCTAAATTATTAAATAAAATTCCGAAGAAAATTATTACTTGTTTTTATTTGTAATTGATAATGGAATAGCAAGTCTTGGCACAAAATTAACTAATGCTGCTACAATGCTATATAAGAATTTATATATTGCTAAATTAACATATAATGCTGCAAGACCTATAATTACATTAATATATGAATTTGTTAGCATTCCTAAATTATAAAGATTCCATCCGTTACCAAAATCTTGGGTACTACCTAATTTATAAGTAACAAAAGAATTTAATTGATCTGATAAATAATCAAGGCGAACCATTGATAATAATTCAGAAAGTGCATTTGCAGGTAAAGCATAAAATGAACTAATACTACCCATCATTGAGTCTCCTGATGAATTCATTAATGCACTGTCAAACAAAAAAGATAATGTTGAAGTAAATGCAACAAATAAACCTGTAATTGCGACAACTTCTCCAACTATTCTAATATTAGTTAGAACAAAGTCTTTAAAAATAAATTCTACCATGCCATTGTGTGTTCCTCCTAAACTGTCTCCTCTTGATCTAATAACATTAGCAATTGGAAATGCTGAATAAGCTAGTAGAATAAAAGTAAGAGCACTTCCAACTTTACCTAATACTGTAGCTTCTAAATTTTGGAAATAATCCAATGCTCCCATTATTATAGCGTATTCCATTACAAGTAGAACAATTAAAGCTGCTACTTGATAAATTGTTTTAACATAAAATCTAATTCCATTTTGAGAATCGAAATCATCAACTACAGAATTTAATTTTGAATTAAAAATTTTTTGATTCACCATTTGAGGAAAATCAAGAATTTGGTTAAAAATTTTGTTCATAATAATTTTGTTAATTTGTTTATATTTTAGAAAGATAATAAAAAATAATTACTGTACAATAAAAAGTAAAATTATTTAATTTCATATCTGTCTGATTATTATATTTTTATATTAAATTTCTTTGATAAATCGTTGCCAAATAAATGATACCTATTCTCTTTCAGCTTTGTTAATTGTCCAATCCTTCTCTAGAAATTTTATCAAATTGATGTAATTTAAAAGATAAATCTTACAGAAATTAATCAAATTTAAAAATGCTAATTACTTTTTTTTTTAAATATATCACAATCTCTTACTAGCTCGGAGATGTTATAACGTTCATAACTCCAACTCCACAGTTTTTGATTAAAAAGCTGGATCGTAAATCTTACGTATTTGTTTCATAAGCCGAACTTATTATACTTAACTATTATGTATGTGCTAAGTTAGCAAGTACAATTCCATAAAAATAAATCTATTTACAACATTGGTTATAATCTAGCGAAGCTTATTGGTTAATTAAAATTTTTGTGTGCTTTTAGCTAATTCTAATTTTCTTAGGAAAAATCTTAGATATTTTCTTAAGAAAAATTATATACGCAACCGATAGCAAGTATTCTAATTGCCTCTTGTGGAGCATTATATTTTTGGAAATTACCCAACAACTACATTTTATGTAAAAACCCTCTCGAACAAAACTATAAATTTCAATTCAACTATTGTCGTTTTTTAAATGCATCTCAGCAATTAATGAAGCTGGATTTCTAGGAAATACAAATGGCGATTGGGAAAAGGAGATATCTTCTTTGTATTTAACCTACTGCGTATTTTTTAAGGGGAGTTGTGTAAATTAGCTGATTATTCTTTGATGAATTTTTGAGAATAGGGTTTTCCATCAGTATCTCTCAATAAAATGATGTAAGTCCCTTTTGATAAAGATTGAACAGGAACAATTTGATTAGCTACATTGGTTTCAAAAACTCTTTTTCCAAGCATGTCAAAAACTTCAGCAGACACGATTTGGATGTCTGAAGTGAATTTAATATTCAAGATATCTTTGGTTGGATTTGGGTACAAGCTGAATTTGTTGGCACTAAAATCTCCAATGGATAGTGTTGAGCCTTCTACAACAGCTAGGGATTGATTGACAGTTGGGTTATTAATAATATCAATAACTCCTGATGGCCATCTAATAATTACTTGTGTAATTGCTGTAGCTTGTCCAATACCAAAGTGTATATTTAACGAACTCATATATTTAAAACCTTCACCGCTTCTAACGTCTCTTATTTGTTTTCCCCAAGCACCATAAATTTCAACTCTAGCACCAATTCCATTACGGTTACTTTGTATTCCATGCAAATTTATTTTTATCCATTTATTAGTATTTCCTAAACTTTTATACAGGTTACTCCCGTTTTGAACATCTAAAAAACCGTCATTATTAAAATCTGCTACAGCACCAACTGTAAAATCCACGGCTAAGGGTGTAAAAGTACCATTTCCTTGGTTAAGCATAATTTTATTACCGCCACCCATAACATCAATAAAGCCATCATTATCAAAATCATAGGCAATATGTTCTATGTTGGTGTTTGTATTAGTATCCCAACCTGAGCCAGTAGTATTGTTTGTAAAAGTACCATCTCCGTTATTTTTCATGTATTTGTGAGTTCCGTCAGCAGTTGAACTTGCTCCAATTAATGCGTCCATATCTCCATCATTATCATAATCTGCCCATGCTGATGACCATGTTTGAATTGGATCTGCCATGTTTGAAGCTACTGAAACATCGGTAAAAGTACCGTTGCCATTATTTCTGTGAAGCTCATTTATTTTTGCTGTAGTATCCCCTCCTCTACATTTTGCAATAAATAAATCTTGATCTCCATCGTTATCATAATCAATCCAGATTGAGCCATAATTTCCTCCTTCAGGATGTACGCCTAATAATATTGCACCGGCTGTAACATTAGATTGGTAGTAGGTAAAAATTCCAGTTCCATTATTTAAATAATAAACATTCGGATCAACATCATGACAGGAGAAAGCATCTAAATTTCCATCATTATTAATGTCTACGAAATTGGTTCTTTGACAAAATATATATTGTCCTGGCGAATCTTCTGTATATGCAGTTCCTGTTATATTAGATTTCATAAAAGTAACTCCATTTCCTCCTCCATACATTAAATCATTAAATCCGTCTTTGTTATAATCTCCAGCAGACAAACTCCATGATGGCATATTGTCTGCACTTGATGTTGGAATATCCACCATTGTAAAAGTTCCATTAGCATTTTGATAGTGAATTCTAATGTTTGTTGCACTTACTCCAACAATATCATCCCTATAGTCGCCATTCATGTCTGTTGCACAAATGTTATAAGTACTGTTGATAGTGCTTATATTTTGTAAAACAAAAGCAACAGCTGTAGGCGGTGGAACCACAATTGGACTTTCGGTCAACTGAAAAGTTAATCCTACAGAACTCCATTTATTATCAAACGCTATGTAATAAGTTATTCCGCTGCTAACATTAAAAGTATCAATTGATAAAAAAGTGTTTGTGTTTCCAGAGTTACAGGCTACTATTCCAGAGTCATCATCACCACCAACACAAACCAAACTTCCGCATGTTCCAGAATATACATGAAAACGACTGTCTTTACATATGTTTACAGCTAAATCTGTTGTTACTGTTACCGTATAATTAGCAGTTGGAATATAAGAATACCATTCTCCAGCGGTTGCTCCAGTTCCATTACTTGCACAAATCGGCAAGGGCACATCTGTTCCATTTATCGCATCAAACACATAAGTTCCTACAGTTATTGGCAATGCAGTTGCACAGGTATTTTGAGCTTTTAAAATTTGAAAAGCTAAAATAAAAAGTAAAAGTATTGTAGTTTTTTTCATTATTTTGGTTAGTTGTGTTTTTAGTTGCAAGCATTTAATGAGTTAATCCACTCCTGAATTAAGGCAACTCCTTCTGTATGAATTATTGTTCTGCCCAAAAGAGGCATTCTATAACTTTCATTTTCGGTGTTCAATCTATAAAACATCATCGATCTGTTGGGATTTCCAGGATTTACAATTTTGCTCAATGCAGAGGGAAAATCGTTCATATCTTGAGTATCTACACAAACTCCAAGATTCGCTGAATTTGAAGTTTCACTAAAAGCAAATCGCATCGGCCTATAATCACAATGGCTATTTGTTTGATGGCAACTAGCACAGTTAATATCAACATAGGAACGAACTCTTAAATCTAAAGGTTGCGAGATATCATTGTAATTTACTGTTGACACGATATTTGACGGTAAATTATTTTCCAAATATCCTTGCTCAATCCACTTTATAAGTTGATTTTTTGTTCCCTGACCAAATGCATAATTGGTATTTAAATTTTGTGGTTTTATACCAATCGGAATTGCAAGCTCATTTTGTTTATGACATGTCATACACTGCTGCACGGATGGAATTCTATAATTAGCACTTTTAGTTATGTTATTCTCATCTTTCCATTCAACTTCGGTATAACGTCCATTCCCAGTTTCATCTAAAAAAGCTTCTGTTTGTTCGTTATTCCAAATGTATTCGGCAAAAATCCATCCAGTTACATTTCTAATCATAATTCGGGTTTCAATGATTCGGGTTGCACCAATAGGGGTAACATTTTGAACGTTATTGTAGTAAAATGTTTTAATTAATGCCGCACCTACAGGAAGATTCAAAACTTTTACATCACTATCATAAGTAGCCATAGTTCCTGCAGGCATCCACACAAATCTTTTCTTGTGAGCATAATCAGTGAAAAGTGAGCTAGCAGGTTCGTAAGGAAGTACATTTTGAGCCGGTTTTTGATTTTTTAAATCGCCTTCAAAGAATCTATAATCCGATAATTTTGGATAAGGTACTTGTGTTAAATCAACAACAACAGGTGATGCCAAAATATATTCATCATCTTGATCGGAACAGGATTGAAACGAAATTACCAATAAAATAAATAAAGAAACTAGTAGGTATTGTTTTTTCATAAAGTATATAGATTCTACTCAAAAGTAATAAAATTTCTATAACTTCCTATAAATTATGCTATTACTTATCGTTGAAAATAAATTTTTTATCAAATCCCTTCTCCATATACCGCAGAAAACATTTGGCAAGAACTTAAAACCCAAATGTAATTGTCTTTTTTCAATACGTTTTATATTTGAAAATCGTTTGCGATTTTTACGAGAATCAATATTCTGAAAAACTTTTTTGCAAACCATTTCAATTCGTATCTTTACTGGCTTCAAAATTTTGAAGCAATAAAAAATTGTCTAAAAAAGTTATTATCATAATACTATGCATTCAACAAAACAAAATGAATTTATGCAGGAAGCCATTCGGCTCTCGATTGAAAATGTAACGTCTGGAAATGGCGGTCCTTTTGGTGCTGTAATCGTGAAAGACGGAAAAATAATTGCTCGTGGTGCAAACGGAGTAACTTCAACAAACGACCCAACAGCTCATGCCGAAGTAGTTGCCATTAGAAATGCCTGCGCAGCGTTGGGAAGTTTCCAATTAGACGGCTGCGAAATATACACGAGCTGCGAACCTTGTCCGATGTGTTTAGGAGCAATTTATTGGGCAAGACCAGACAGAATGTTTTTTGCGAATACCAAAAAAGACGCTGCTGATATTAACTTTGACGACCAATTTATCTACGAGGAATTAGAATTGCCATACCAAAATAGAAAATTAGAAACCATTCAAATGATGAATGAAGAAGCGTTAGAAGCTTTTAAAATTTGGTCAGAAAACATAAACAAAATAGAATATTGATTCCTAATTCTTCTCTATGATTGAATTTATATTAAATAATCGACTTATTAAAATAGGCAAGCCAGCAAGTACAACACTTCTTGATTTTGTTCGTTATGACGAAAACTTGCGTGGCACAAAAATTGGCTGCCGTGAAGGCGATTGTGGTGCTTGTACCATTTTGATTGGAACAATAAAAGACGGAAAGTTAGAGTACATGAGTGCCACTTCTTGTTTGACACCACTGCCAAACGTTCACAGAAAACACGTGGTTACTGTCGAAGGTTTGAACCTGCCAGATAAATTAAACCAAGCCCAACAAGCGATGGTCGATTGTTCGGGAACGCAATGTGGGTTTTGCACGCCAGGTTTTGTAAACTCTATGTGTGGTTACGCTTTGACGTGTTTTGAACCAACATTGGAAAGTGCTATTAGTGCTATTGATGGAAATATTTGTCGTTGCACAGGGTATAAAACCATCGAAAGATCTTCGGCAATATTGGCAGAAAAACTGCAAACCAAAGACCAAAACAATTCTATTTCTTGGCTGGTTGCCAATGACTTTGTACCCGATTATTTTTTGAATATTGAAGAAAGAATAAAAGCAATTCAAGTAGAAGAATATAATTCAAACGGTCAAATTCCAATTGGTGGCGGAACCGATTTATATGTTCAAAAGCATGACGAATTACACGATTACGATTTGGATTATCTGTTTGATAAAAGTCATTTAAACGGAATTGCATTCAACGTAAATACTTGTGTCCTAAAATCTGCCGTTACGGTTACTGATTTGATAGAAAATGAAACATTGTTACAGACGATTCCTAATTGGTACAATTATCTAAAATTACTTTCATCAACACCCATTAGAAACATCGCTACCATTGCAGGAAACTTGGCTAACGGTTCGCCAATTGGAGATTTTACAATTATATTATTGGCAATGAAATCCCAATTGACATTGACCAATAAAGAAAATGTTTCGAGAAAATTGATGCTAAAAGATTTTTATTTAGGATACAAACAACTCGATAAAAAAGCAGGCGAAATTATCACCGAAATTGCTTTTGAAATGCCAACCAACGGAACGCAATTCAATTTCGAGAAAGTTTCTAAAAGACAATATCTTGATATTGCGAGTGTCAACACAGCGATTTCTATTACTGTCAATGGAAATACTATCACAGAAGCGCATACTTCAATTGGTGGAGTTGGACCAATTCCGAAATATTTAGCCAAGACAAATACGTTTTTGGTAAACAAAGAAATTACCGTTTCGGTTATCAAAGAAGCAGAGCAAATACTGCAAACCGAACTATCGCCAATCAGCGATGCTCGTGGCACGGAAGCTTACAAAAGATTGTTGGCACGCCAATTATTCTTCGGACATTTCATTGCGCTTTTCCCTGAAACCATTAAACTGGACGACCTGATATGATAAACATTGACGCACACAATCACGTAAAAGGAAAATCCATTTACCTAGATGATATTCAGGAATTGCAAGGAACGTTGTATGCGTTGCCTTTTGATTCGACTGTGGCTCATGCCAAAATAAAAAGTATCGATTTAAAACCTGCTTTGAACAGTCACGGAATCGTAACAATCCTTACTTGCAAAGATATTCCTGGCGAAAACCAAATTGGAGGCATCATTCCAGATGAACCTTTATTGGCTGATGGTGAAGTCCATCATTGTGGACAAGTGATTGCCATTATCGTTGGAACTTCGGAACATCATTGTCGTCAAGCGGCAAAATTAATCAAAGTTGATTACGAAGAATTACCCGTAATCACTGACCCAAGAGTAGCACAAGCACAGGGTAAACTCATCATGCCACCGAGACAATTCAAAATTGGAGATACAGATTCAGCTTGGTCGCAATGCGATTATATTTTTGAAGGCAGAAGCGATGTCAACGGTCAGGAACATTTATACATAGAAACACAAGGTGCTTATGCTCGTCCAAAAGAAGACGGAAGCATCATCATTTCATCATCTACACAAGGCCCAACTGCGGTACAGCGAATGGTGGCGCAGGTATTGGGAATTTCGATGCACAAAATAGAGGTTGATACCGTTCGGCTTGGTGGCGGTTTTGGCGGAAAAGAAGATCAAGCAACACCTTGGGCAGCAATGGTAGCGTTGGCTTGCCAAATTTTACATAAGCCAATCAAAATGTCGATGCATCGAATAGAAGATATGCGAATGACTGGAAAAAGGCATCCGTATTCCGCCGATTTTAAAATTGGTTTGAACAAAGATTTAAAAATCATTGCTTATGAAGTAACGCATTATCAAAATGCTGGAGCTACAGCCGATTTATCGCCAGCGGTGTTGGCACGAACTTTATTTCATTCGACGAATGCTTATTTCGTTCCGAATGTGATCGCGACAGCGTATAGTTGTAAAACCAATTTACCTTCAAACACTGCGTTTCGTGGCTTTGGTGGACCACAAGGGAAATTTGTCATTGAAGCCGCCATTGTAAAAGCTGCCGAAAGTTTAGGAATTTCTCCTTCAATAATTCAAAAAGCAAACTTGGTAAAAGATGGCGACGAATTGTTGTATGGACAAATCTTGACACAAACCGAAGCTAAAAATACGTGGGAAACCTGTATGAAACACTACGATTATGACGCTCAAAAAGAAAGAGTAGCAGCGTTTAATAAAACCAATAGCCGTTTCAAAAAAGGATTAGCCATTCAACCGATTTGTTTTGGGATTTCGTTTACCAATACGATGATGAATCAGGCGCGTGCTTTGGTGCATATTTATCATGACGGAAGCGTTGTTGTGAGTACTGGTGCCGTGGAAATGGGTCAAGGTGTGAATACCAAACTGCTTCAAATTGCAGCCGAAACTTTTGGTATATCGGCTACTAAAGTTCGTATCGAATCTACGAATACATTACGAATTGCTAATACATCGCCAACGGCTGCCAGTGCTGGTGCCGACCTTAATGGGAAAGCTTTGCAGATGGCGTGTAATGCGTTGTTGGAAAGATTAAAAGCAGTTGCTCAAAAAGAATATACGAATCAAATCATTGAACTTAAAGACGAAATGGTTTTTGCTAATGAAAGCAAAACAGAAATCACTTGGAATGCTTTGATTACAAAAGCGTTTATGCAACGAGTGGCACTTTCTGAAAATGCACATTATGCCACGCCAATCATTCATTACGATAACTCGAAAGAAAAAGGACATCCGTTTGCGTATCACGTTTATGGCACAGCTATTTTGGAAGTTACGGTGGATTGTTTGAAAGGAATCTACAATTTTGATAGTGTGAATATTGTTCACGATTTCGGGAAAAGTATGAATAAGGATGTAGATAACGGACAAGTTGAAGGCGGTTTAGTTCAGGGAATTGGCTGGATGACGCTGGAAGAAATCATTTATAACGAGCAAGGAAGATTGGTTTCTAATGCGCTTTCGACTTATAAAGTTCCAGATATTTACTCGGTGCCAAAAGTGATTAACATCCAACATCTGGAAACCGAAGGACACGAACTGGCAATTAAAAAATCGAAAGCAGTAGGCGAGCCACCATTGATGTATGGCATTGGCGCTTATTTTGCGATTAGAAATGCGATAAAAGCTTTTAATCCTGATGCAGATTTAGCCATCAATGCGCCTTATACTCCGGAGAAAGTGTTGATGGATTTGTATAGGAAGGGGTAAGGTGGTTATTTATGAGTTGTAACCAATACAAAAAAAGCATCATCCCAAAATAGGGTTACTAAAAATTTTAGAAATGAATATAGAAAAAATAGACGTCGTTAAATTATGTAAAAATGTTTTAGCTCGCCTTTCTGCAATGGATTACGAGAAAAATGGAGGGAAATCGTCTGAACAACTTATTTTTCCGAGGAAAATTCAATCTAAAGGTACTAATCATATAGATAGAATTTCTGAACAAGAACTTCGCCTTTTATTTATTGAAGAATTCAAAAAAACTTACTCCAAATTATTTTATTCCATTGAAACTCCAACGTTTTACAAATTTAATATAGGAAAATCGTATGAAACAATTAAAATAGACAAGGATGGTCGGTCTGCATCACTTGATATGTGCGTATTCGAAAGGACTTCGGATGTTTACAATCGTATTTTAAACATAGAATTTAAGCACAAAAACTCAGGTATTAAAAATATAGGAAAAGATATTTTGAAATTAATGCAAGAAGAACAAGACGGTGCATTTATTCACTTGCTTGAAAATACTGATAGCGGAACACTTTACAGTGTTTTTAACAAACTCTTTAAATCATTTTTTGACTTTCAAGCAAACTGGAATAATGAGAATAAATCCATTCAATTGCTAATTCTTTCATTAAAAGAAAAAACACTAATACATCTCAACATAAATAAGATTGACTTGATTAATTTAAAAGAAATATTCTTTGTAGAAAAAGGATGTGGAAATATTAACCAGTTAAATGGAAATATTTGGAAAACTGAAACAATAATCCCCGCCAGTGCTAGCTTCTAGCTCACGCAAACAAACCTTGTCAACTCAATCGTTGTCATGCTTCTCTCGTCCCAAAAGACGAGAGAAGCACGACAAAGTTGTTTTATAACTGCTCACTAATAACTAAAAACTGAACACTACCTAGAAGCTCTATTCTCTAAAATCTTCTTGAACGAACGCCCGCGAATTTCTTCTATAGTCAAGCCAGTTGCTAAAACTTCTTCTTCGGTAATTGCTCCGCTGTTTAATGCTCGAAGGAAATAGTTTAGCAATCCTTGTCCGGTTGCGGCATCGTCAAATAAATCGCCAATTAATGTGGCACGTGCTGCTTTTTCGACAAAGGTTTTCAAACGTTCAACGGCATCGTCATAACTTTCTAAAAAGAACGCATACACCGCAGCATAACGCATCGGAAATTGTGCAGGGTTCAAATCCCAACCTTGATAATAGCCATTCCACAACGAGTGGCGAATGTGGTCGTATCCTTTTTTCCAAGCTCTGTGAACAACTTGTCTGTTTTCTTCTTCCTGCTCTGGTGTTAAATCGCCTCGATGTGGACCAATCGGCATCGTGTTTGTTGCACCATCGCTCAACCAAATTCCGGTGTGAGCCAAAGCTACTTTGGTAACATGATGCGCAAAATCGCAAACTGGATGATCCATTTCTTGGTATTTTGCCGTGATACTGCAACTTGCCGTATAATCATACGTTCCAAAATGCATCGCAATGCAACGACCTTGTGCCGCTTTTATAAATCGATGCAACGGATTAATCCCGTCAATATCCATAATGGCTTGCGTGGTTTCGACCATCATTTCCATTTTCAAACTTCCTTTTGTTAGGGATAATTCTTCTTCCAAAATAGTGAAGAAATTAGCCAGCGTTTCTGGTTGTTCTGGAATGGTAACTTTGGGTAACATTACCACAAAATTATCGGGTAATTTTCCGTTTGTTGCTTTTACCAAAGTACTCACAAAAATATCCAAAGTACGCAAACCTCTTTCTTTCATTTCTTCGGTAAACGGTTTGATACGAATGCCAATAAACGGCGAAAGCGTTTTGTTTTCCATTCCTTTAGCAACTTCCAATGCCGCAGTTACGGCAGTTGCATCTTCTTCTTCGTTGCTTCGGTTGCCATAACCATCTTCAAAATCGATACGGAAATCTTCAATGGCTTCGGTTTTTAATTTGGCAACAACCTTATCATAAATGCGTTTGCTAAAATCGTTTCCGCCAGTCAAACCAAAAGCTTTTCCGAAAACTTCGTGATTTGGCGCATACGTTTCTAATATTTCCAAAGCTCTTTTACCTAACAAAATTGGCGCATCAGATTTGAAAAGGTTCGCACCGCCATATAAGGTATGCACTGGCTGACGCTCGCTTCTATCACCGGGATAAATTTCGTTGAAAGTCGAATTAGCTTTGCTTAAACTGTTGAACAATTGTTCTTTTTTATTACTGGGTATCGTCATAATAATTGTGAATTTTAGTCTATTATCTTTAATCTATCCGTCTATTATCTTTCTAACTTCCTCTATAAGTACTATATCCAAAAGGATTTACCAACAAAGGAACATGATAATGTGTTTCGTCAAAAGTGCTGAAAATGATTTCTACTTTTGGGTAAAATGTTTTTGTTTTTTGTTCGGAATAATAGTTTCCGGTGTCGAAAACTATTTTGTAGGTATCGGGTTTTAGATTTCTTTCTTGTGGCAACAAATCTGGAATTCTTCCGTCATTATTGGTAATGCCTTGTGCGATTGTTTGCCATACGTTATTGCGTAAAGCTTGTAATCTGATTGAAATGTCTTTTCCAGGAATTCCAGTAGAAGTATTTAAAACGTGTGTTGTGATTTGACTTACTTTTAGGAAACTGAAATCGCCATCAGTCAATAACTTTTTGAAACGAATGATAGAGATTTTCTGCTGTTCGCCCATAGCGATATGCAATTCTTCTTCGGCGGTGTTTTGTAATCTGTCTAACAACAAAGCCAACATTTCGGTTGCCGATTTTCCAGTGGCACAAACAATGAAAATGAAACCATTTTTATTTTCATAATCGGTATTGGCATTCGCCAAAGCTTCGATAATTTCTTGAGTTGCGACTGAAATGCCAGCTTGTTCTTTGCCAGCAAACTTTTCAGTTAAGCTTTTTACATCGCCAATTTTTGGATGATGCGTAAACGCTTCTCTCCAATCGGTTTCGGAACATTCATCATACCAAATTTTGGCAGACAAATCCACTAATTGTTTTTCGGAAGCAAACGGGAAATTATTCATCATTGATGATGCCCATTTTTCGGAACTGCAACAAGCAAACAAATGCTTTTTTGCTGTTGCTTTATCTAAAGTATTAAAATCGGATAGTGTCATAATTGTACTTTTATTTGTCTAAAATTGAGTTTAAATTTATGCATTTTCAATGCATCTTGCTTTAATTTCTAATTTTTTTTGCCACAGATTCACAGATTTCAAAATCATTTTTAATCTGTGAATCTGTGGCAAATTTTACAAATCTATTCTAATGTAACCATACTGTGGTTTATTTTAAGCTTGCACCTTGTTCAATCCAGCAACGAATGGTGTTTCGTTCTTCTTCGGTCATGTTGGTTTTATTATTTTGAGGCATTGTTTTGGTAATAACCACACGTTGCATAATCAAATCTCTTTTGTTAAAAATATCTTGCGGCGTATCATATTTTACACCATTTGGTGCGACTTTATACACGTCATCTGTTGGCGTAGAAGAGTGACATTGCACACAATGTTTTTGAATAATTGTATGAACTTCGGTATAACTCACTTCGGTTTTGCATTGGTATGGATTGGTGCTTGGTGCCGAAATAAAACAAGCTGCCAAAATAATGATAACCGAAACTGGTAAAATCCAAACATTGAGTTCTCTTTTTTCTTTTAAATTCAAATAGTGTTTTACTCCAGCTGCGCCTAATGAAATAATTGCTAAAATCAACCAAGGATATTCATAACCAAAGGTAGATGGAAAGTGATTACTTACCATAACAAATAATACTGGTAATGTAAAATAGTTGTTGTGTATCGAACGTGCTAAAGCATTTTTACCCAAATTTGGATCTAACGGAATTCCTAATTTAGCACAACGCACCATTTCTTTTTGACCCGGAATAATCACAAAGAAAACATTGGCAACCATAATGCTACCAATCATTGATCCAAAATGAATATATGCCGCACGACTGCTGAAAACTTCGCAATAGAACCAAGCAAAAGCTGTCAAAAATACAAATCCAACAATGGAAAACCATAATTGATTTTTGATTAATGATGATTTGCACATTCTGTCATAAATAATCCATGCCACTACAAAGGAACTAACGCCAATTAGGATTCCTTGTGTTGCCGTAATATCTAATACATTTTTATCAATTAAAAGAGCCGAAGCATTGAAATAATACACTACAAACAACAAACAAAATCCAGATAACCACGTAAAATAAGCTTCATATTTGAACCAATGCAAATGCTTCGGAATGGTCTTTGGTGCGACTTTATATTTTTCTAAATAATAAAATCCGCCACCGTGAACTGCCCAAAGATTTCCAGCCAATTCATCGCGAACATCTTCGGTTCTGTTTAAAGCATTTTCGAGAAAAACAAAATAAAACGAAGCACCAATCCACGCAATTCCAAACGTAATATGCATTAATCGAATGACAATATTCAGCCATTCCATCAGGTGACTTTCCAAAAGCGTTCCTTCTACAAGAATATAAGTATTGACCAAAATTCCAACAATCATTAGCAGCATTCCGACGTAGAGATAATTCTGACTGGTGTTTCTGATGTCCTCGTCACTTTCAGGATTTTTTTGAGATTTCCCTTTTAGAAAGTTGGGCATTTTGTATGACATATAACCCAGCGTAATTAACACACTGAAATACAATATGTACAATACTATTATGACAAATGTTCCTACTGACATTATTTATTGATTTTACCAAACAATCGCAAACGACTGATTCCACCATCAGGAAAGATATTCATTCTGATGTGCGTAATTGCGTTATGACTATTTATTGCTGTTACAAATTCGTGTTCGTTATCGGCATTTAATTTTTGTTGCGGCAAAAGTATTTCCCATTTCCCGTTATTTTCAATAGTATCAGTATCGCTTACGCAAAATTCTATCGAACAACTATCGGGATAATTTCCTTTGAAATGGCACGTATCCACAACGATTTTATCCACCGTTCCTTTGTGAGCTAATTTCAGAATTACCCAATCACGGTTGTTTGGAGTACGATTTCTTTTGGTTTCCCAACCATCGCCCATATTTGCACCACGATTTGGCATAATCAAATTGCTCATCGCACTAAAAAACATATCGTTGCACGCAATCGCTTGTCCGCCGTTGATGGCTGCTACTAAATCTATTTCTTGTTCGGTTGAAACAGCATCCCAATTTTTGAAAACTTCGCCATAAACTCTAAAACGAGCAACGCCTCCGTCAGGATAAATGTGCAAACGCAAATGGGTAAAGATTTCATTATTCTCGCATTCGTAGAAATTTTGAGAACCCGCATCCAAATGTGATTTTGGTAAAATTTCTTTCCAATCTACTGCTTCCCAATCGGCAATACTTTCAGGATTTGTAATGTTCACCGCTTCAATCGAAGCGTGTGGCGGATGATTTCCCAAAAAGAAATTGGTGTCAATATCAAAACCAGTAATCTTTCCCGAAGTGGCTAATTGAATTACAGCCCAATCGTGTCCAACCGTTCTTTTTCGGCGGCTTTCCCAACCGTCCATCCATTTTCCTCTGTCGGTATATTTGTCGGTGATAAAAATGCCTCGTGTTGGTAGAATTAAGTTTTCTTTTTCGGCAAAAAAATCATCGGTTGCAAATAAAATTTTGCCACCTAATCGTTCTGCGGCTAAATCGGTAAATGCTGTAAATGCTGGTAATTCTTTTATTATCTCGGTTACTTTTGCAAAAGCCATTGTCCTTTATTTTTGTTTTCTATTGATTTATTTCTAAAAACGGTTGCGCCATTTACTATGGTTTCTATTACTTTTCCGTTTAAGTTTTGTGCAATATATGGACTTATTTTATATCTAAAAAAAATGTCTTCTGCTTTTACAAAATCGATTTCTTCGGGTTGCCAAATAACAATATCTGCATCGTTACCAATTTTGATTGTTCCTTTCTTCGTTGCTTTTATAAAATTTGCTGGTTTTGAAGTAACTAACGGAATAAATTGTTCCAATGTCATTGTGTTTTTCATTGCCGTCCAAGAAGCAGTCAACAAGAACTGAATTCCTGCAATTCCGCCCCAAGCTTTTTTCAAATTTCCAGTTTCAATTTCTTTAAGAGTTGGTGGCGCTGGCGAATGGTCGGTTGTAATAAAATCTAAAACACCCGAAACAAAAGCTTGTTTTAATTGCTCGTTATTTTCCTTTTCCCGAATTGGCGGCGCACATTTATAAACACAATTTCCATCGGGAATATCTTCCGCATTGAAGAAAATATATTGCGTACAGGTTTCGGCAGTGATGGGTAAACCTTCTTTTTTGGCGGCTTCAATATTGGCTAAAGCTTCCGCAGATGCCACGTGAACAATATGCACAGGACAATTGTGTTTGCGACACATTCTAATCATCAAATCAATGGCGTCGTTTTCCCATTTCTTTGGGCGACTGGCTAAATAATGTTGGTAACTCGTTGGATTGTTTTCAAAATCGCAGTCAATTTCGGTATCATATAATTCGCAATGTGCCAAAAGCGGAATATTGTATTTAGCAATAATTGGCATTGCTTCGTCCAAATCTTTTTCGCTAACATTCGGAAAGTCATCAATACCAGAATGTGTTAGAAAACATTTGATTCCTAAAACTCCAGCACTTAATAGTGGCTCTAAATTTGAAACGTTACTAGGAACAAGACCTGCATAAAAACCAACATTTACATTCAGCTTGCCTTTTGAAGCTTCCAGTTTCTGATTGAATGCATCCAAAGTTGTCGTTACCGGACTTGCATTTAGCGGCATGTCAATAATAGTTGTTGTTCCGCCAGCTGCTGCGGCTTGTGTTGCCGTTTCAAAACCTTCCCATTCGGTTCTTCCGGGTTCGTTAATATGAACGTGAACATCAATAACGCCAGGCATTATTACGGCATCGCCAAAATCTTCGGCATCATTTATTTTTTCAAAATGAATTCCGGTAATTGTTCCGTTGGTAAAACGTATCGTTGCGGGTTGTAAGGTATTGTCAACCCAAACTCTTGAACTATATATTTTTCTTTCTTGCACTATTTTTATTTTAAACTTGCTAAGTTGGCAGACATACAAACTTAAAGATAAAAAAGTTAATTTTACAAGTCAACAACAAAAATTGAAATTGATTTTTGGTATAAGTCGGTTGGCGGTGATTTTTATTTATATTAGCACAACCGAATAATGGCTGATTTATCAGATGTATTACAAATTGGTTTATGAAGTTGCGGACGAACAAGTGATTTTAAAAACGTTGCAAGTAGCAGAATAAAAAGTTAAGTATCTAAAAAGACAAAATAAAAAATAATGTTATGACAAATAATACTGCATTTGAACAAATTAAACACCTCAATGAAATTGGACAAGAATATTGGAGTGCAAGAGAATTGTTTAGTATTTTGGAATATATTAAATGGGACAAGTTTTTAAATGTAATTGAGAAGGCAAAAACAGCTTGCAAAAACTCTGGACAGGTAACCGATGATCATTTTCCCCGAGTGGAGAAATTGATAGATTTGCCAAAAGGAGCAAAAAGAGACATTGGCGATATTCAACTGTCTAGATATGCTTGTTATCTTGTTGTTCAGAATGCCGATCCATCTAAAGAGGTAGTAGCTTTGGGACAAACATACTTTGCTTTTCAAACACGCAAACAAGAAATTTTAGAAGAACAATTTGGGAAACTACAAAACGAAGAAGAAAAACGTTTATTGCTACGTAAAGAAATGTCAGAGCATAATAAAAACTTAGCCGATGCAGCAAAAAATGCAGGAGTTATTCAACCGTGGGAGTATGCTGTTTTTCAAAATCATGGGTACATGGGCTTGTATAATGGGTTGGGGGCAAAAGACATTCACTCCAAAAAAGGGTTGAAGAAAAACCAAAATATACTTGACCACATGGGAAGCACAGAATTAGCAGCAAATCTTTTCAGGGCAACACAAACCGAAGAAAAACTAAAGCGGGATAAAATTAAAGGCAAACAAAAAGCCAATCAAACTCACTTTGAAGTAGGACAAAAAATAAGACAAACTATTAAAGAGCTCGGAGGTACCATGCCCGAAAATTTACCTATTGAAGAAAGCATTAAGAAAATTGATAATATAAAGGGTTAATTCATTTTTATAAACACAAGAACAACAAATAAAAAGCTCGTTTGATGATTCATACTATTTTTTTATATATTAGCACATCGAATAAATGCTGACGGTTGTTAAACCAATCTGCCCAAAACGGGTGGCTTTGTATGGTTTTGTCATATAATAAGATCGTTAACTGTAATGCAGCCAAAAATTGGGAAAACAAATAATAGCTTAAAAAAGCAGTGGATAGAAAATTACAAATATATGTAAAGGACAAAGGCTTTAGAATAGGAATCGAATATATAATTATGTTCACTTTGCTTTTTTGCATATTTTCATCATATTTTATAAATTCCTTTAATGAAGTGAAAAATGAACTACTTGAATTAATTGGAATTTTATTGATTGTAGTAACTTTTCCATATTTGGTTATTTTTATGATAGCTAATTTCTTTAGATATGAAAGATTATATGGAAAATTAGAAGGCTATTTAATTTTTGAAAACGACAAAATAATATTTGACAAGATATTCTACAACATTTCTGATATTGAAAAGATTGAAATATTAAATTGGGATATTAAGGGTGATATCGTAAATGTTTTATTTGAGTTTAAACCAAAAAAATCTAATGGAGTAAAAAACTATGTGAAATTATATCTAAAAAATGGAAAAGTTGAAACGTGCTACTTTCTTTTAACAAAATCTGAAAAAATTCAAATTTTTAAAGAGGAATTTAAAGTCTACTTTAGAAAAAACTTGATTAAAAGGCAGAATTACTTAAACATTACGGAAGAATACTAAAAGCACTACAGTTAACCGCTAGGGTTGCGTGCGTAGCACAAGCAATGAAACCCATGTTGAACAGAACCAGTTGAGAATCTGCCACTATAGCTCTGGCGCAACCGAACAAAGCCCTGGCGCAATCGAACAAGTTCTGATATAAAAAAAATTAACATAAATGATTTTAGATTTCTACAAAAAACTCCAACAAATCCTCCAATCCGAAAAGCGATTGGTCTTGATGGTTGTGATTGCCAATGAAGGAAGCAGTCCGGGACGAAAAGGGCTACAAACTTTACAACTTAACAATAGAAGAAATTAAAATAATAGAAGGAGAAAAATAACAACAGCATGAGTAATATAAAATTATTTGAAGACAAACAGGTTCGTACCCATTGGGATGCAAAAGAAGAGCAATGGTATTTTTCTATTATAGATGTAGTAGAAGTATTAACCAATAGTAGTAACCCAAGAGATTATTGGTTTAAGATGAAAATCAGGGTAAAAATAGAAGACGGTATTGAACTGTCGACAATTTGTCGACAGTTGAAATTAAAAGCTACAGATGGAAAGATGAGAGTAACTGATTGTGCAAATACACAAAACTTACTTCGCATCATTCAATCTATTCCATCGCCCAAAGCAGAGCCATTCAAACAATGGTTAGCTAAAGTAGGTTATGAAAGAATGCAGGAAATAAGCAATCCCGAACAAGGTTTAGAAAGGGCAAGAGAGAACTGGCAAAAATTGGGACACAGCGAAAAGTGGATTCAACAACGAATGACAGGGCAGGAAACCCGAAATAAATTAACTGATTATTGGAAAGAAAGCGGAGTTGAAAAATCGGATGAGTTTGCTTTTCTTACCAATGTTATTCATCAGGAATGGACAGGGCTGACAGTAAAAAGTCATAAAGATTTGAAGGGTTTGAAAACTCAAAATTTGAGAGACCACATGAGTGAAGCCGAATTAATTTTTACAGCATTAGCAGAGCTATCAACACGACAAATAGCCGAAACAGAAAAAGCAAAGGGAGTAATTGCAAATGCAAAAGCAGGTAAAAAAGGCGGTGCAGTAGCAAAAAATGCAAGAAAAGAATTAGAAGCCAAAACAGGCAAAAATATAATAACAGGCGAAAACTTTTTACCACCCAAAAAAGAAAATAAAAAATTAAAATAATTTGTTGACAAAATTATTTCAGCAAAAGCAAAGCAGCATACAACAAACAAAAACATAACAGCTAGTTATTTGCAATTGAAAATTAACATAAATGGTTTTAGACTTCTACAAAAAACTCCAACAAATCCTCCAATCCGAAAAGCGATTGGTCTTGATGGTTGTGATTGCCAATGAAGGAAGCAGTCCCGGACGAAAAGGTTTTAAAATGCTCGTAACCAAAACCCAAATGTTTGGCACTATTGGTGGCGGAATTATGGAACATAAACTGGTAGAATTTGCCGAAACGCTTTTAGACAAACCAACATTCGAGCCGTTTATAAAACGTCAAATCCACGATAAATCGGCTCCAAAAGACCAATCGGGAATGATATGTTCAGGACAGCAAACTGTAGCTTTTTATGATATTACTGCCGAATTTCTTCCTATTGTTCTTCAGATTTTAACCGAAAAAGATTTTGCGATAAGCTATACCAATTTTGGCATCAATGTTACTGCCGAAAACACAGAATGGAGTTTTATAGAAACCAATTCATTAGTTCAAAAAGCGTATATTATTGGCGGCGGACATGTTGGTTTAGCATTGAGTGAAGTGCTTTCTCGCATGGATTTTGAAATTCATATTTTGGATCATCGGGAAAATTTGAACACGATGTTGGCAAACAATTCTGTTACCACAAGGCAAACAGTTGAATTTGAGGAAATAGGAAATTATATTCCCGAAGGCGAGAATAGTTATGTTGTTATAATGTCGTTCGGATATAGAACAGATGATGTTATCATCCGACAATTGATAAACAAAGATTTCCTTTATATTGGAATGTTGGGTAGCAAAGAAAAAATAGCCACTTTGTTTCAAAATATGATTGCCGATGGTTTTGACAAAGACCGAATAGCGAGAGTTTATGCACCAATAGGCATTGATATCAAAAGCGAAACCACACAGGAAATCGCCATTAGCGTTGCCGCACAATTAATCAGAGTTAAAAATCAAAATCGATGATTTCCACAGAAGAAGCTTTTTCAATCAAAGAATTGTTTGTTAAAGAAATAAGCTGTTCGAAAACAGATTTACTAGAAAAATAATTACTTTTACCCATCATATTTTAGTATTTTGCAACACAAATTTACGATTATCTTAAAAAAGCCATCTTTTTGGCTTCTTTTTTATCGGACAACAATATTTATAAATATTTTTATATTTAACTTTCTTACTTAAATACATTCTATGCTTTATAAAACATTTATTTGGCTTTTTTATCTAACTACTAAAGCATATTTTAGATCTATTTATGTAAAAGGTAAAGAATATATTCCGCAAAAAAGTAAACCTGTAATTTTTGTAGCTAATCACCCGAGTTCTTTTATGGATCCAATTTTATTAGCAGTACTTTTAAACAGATCTATGTATTTTTTAACTCGAGGTGATGTTTTTAAAAAAAAATACATTGGAAGTTTTTTTAACAAATTACACATGATACCAGTTTATAAACCAGATTTGTCTCCAGATCAGGTCTATAAAAACGAAATGATTTTTGAAAAATGTTACGAACATTTAACGCAAAATAAAACCCTCATTATTTTTCCGGAAGGTTTAAGTAAAACAGAAAGAAAGCTTAGACATATAAAAACAGGAACCGCTAGAATTGCATTAGGTGCCGAAGAAATAAATAATTTTAATTTAGAGTTATCTATAGTGCCAATTGGGTTAAATTATTCTAACCCACATTATTTTAAAAGCGATGTTTTTATAAACATTGGTTATCCGATAAATGTAAAAGACTATAAAGAAATTTTTCAGAAAAACAAAAAAGAAGGCGTTTTACAATTAACCCAAAGAATAAAAGAAGAACTAGAAAAACGTATTGTAATCATTGATGATGAAAAGCATGAAAAAATAATTCAGCAAATAGAGATTCTTTACCATAGCAAATTAAAGAACGAAAGTAAGTTAGGAGAAAAAATAACACAAGATTTTTACTTATCTCAACACATTGTTAAAGCTGTTGAATATTATTCTAAAAACAAGCCCGAAGTACTAGAAGACTTTAAGCAAAAAATATTGCACTATTTAAAACATTTAAAACGTTTAAGAATTAGAGATACACAAATTAAATCCTCTTCAATTACATTAAATTACATTTGGTTCTTTTTATTGTTTACAGTAGGGTTTCCGTTTTTTTTATGTGGGTTAATTACTAACATTATTCCGTTTAAACTTGCGCAATATTTTTCAAGTAAAATAATAATTAGAGACGATTTTATTGGGTCTATAAAAATAGCTGTTGGCATGTTTGCCTTTTTAATTATGTATTTTATAGAAGCAATTGTTTTTGGCATTTATACAAATTTTATTTGCGGTTTACTTTTTTTATTTAGCCTCTATCCTTTAGGATTATTTACAATGAGTTATATTAAAAATTACTACAAAGCAAGAGGAACTATTAAATACATCTTATTATTTATTAGAAAAAGCGATATAATTGCCAATTTAAAAAAAACACGGAAAGATTTAGTAAATGAACTTGAAGAAAGAAAAAAAGAGTATCTAGAAAATATATAGTGATAAATTAAATTATTGTTATTAATGCGAATCAAGGATTGGAATGTGCCGTTAGGCACTACATATCGGTAGAGAAACAAATCGAAACGGATTTAGCGTGCCGTAGGTACGCAACTTTTTATAGGAATCTATTGCTGTCGCAATAATCTACGCCACGCCAACGAATTTTAAATTCAAATTCTACCAATATGTAGTGCCTAACGGCACAATATATGGCATTCCAACCCCTGATTTGCATTATTAAATAAATTCTTGTTATTTTTGAAGTAAATTAACCATTTAAATTACAGTAAATCTTAATGTAACGATGGCAAAACGTAAAATGTTGTTAAACGAATTCTACAGCAAAAGACTTTTTAGAATTAGTTAAGCTACTTGATAGTATATTTAATTTATAACCAAGAATAATTAATAAATGAGTCCAAAACTAAAAGCAATAATTTATGTTTTAATTTGTGTAACATTTTGGGCACTAATTCCTGTTGTTTCTAAACTTGGGCAATCAAGTTTAAACAATCATCAGTTTTTGTTTTGGTCAAGTCTTTGTTCTTTAATTACTTTTTTAATTTTATTAATTTACACCAAAAAAATTTCTGCGTTTAAAGAATTATCTATCAAAAAATGGATTCAGTCCATAACGTTAGGCTTTATTGGCACTTACTTATACTACATTCTTTTATATTATGGTTATGCAAATGCAAATGGACTAGAAGTACTTATTATTCAATATTTTTGGCCCATTTTTGTAATTCTATTATCGGTTATACTTCTTAAAGAAAAAATAAACATAAAAAAAATAGCAGCTTTAATTTTTGGGTTTTCTGGCGTTTTACTTATACTTTCTAAAGGAAATTTAAAAGACTTACATTTTGATAATTTAACTATAAACCTTATCGTTTTATTAGCAGCTTTTTCTGCCGGATTATTTTCTGTATTAAGTAAAAAAATAGAAATAGATACAATAGTTTTAGTTTCTATTTATTTTTTAGTTGCAACAATATCTTCGTTTATCTCGATGTTATTTTTATCTAATTTTAAACTACCATCGCAAGAAACAATAGTTCCAATTTTAATAAACGGAATATTAGTAAACGGCATTTCTTATTTACTCTGGATAAAAGCATTAAGAGAAGTAGATGCTTCATTTATTGCTCCATATATATTTTTAACACCTGTTCTTTCGGCAATTTTATTAGTTGTGTTTTTTAAAGAGCCTTTTCAGCCAATATATTATGCAGGAATGGGATGTGTTATTTTTGGAGGATTAATAAATAGTATTAAGGGCAGTTCTAAAAATTAATTTAAATCAATAATTTTTGATTATTTTACATAAATTACACAAATGAAAACTCCTTCATTAAAAGAAATTAAAACAGAATTAAAAGATAAATCTCAAGATGAGTTGTTAGAAATCTGTATTAGTCTTACTAAATTTAAAAAAGACAACAAAGAGTTTTTAACTTATGTGTTATTCCAGTCTTATAACGAAGAAGAATTTGTAGCAACTATTAAACAAGAAATAAACGAACAATTTAACACAATAAACACCTCTACATTTTACTACATTAAAAAGAGCATTAGAAAAATTGCTCGAAACACAAAAAAAACGATTGGATATTCTAAAAACAAAGAATCAGAAATAGAAGTCCTACTCTATTATTGCAAAAAGTTAAAAGAAGTAAAACCATCTATTTTTAAGAATCTTGTTTTAGAAAATATTTATTTAAGAGAATTAAATGCTATAAAAAAGAAAATATCTTTGCTTCACGAAGATTTACAATTCGATTTTAATTTACAATTAAACGATTTTTAGCTTAAAAATACTGTTTTGTTGCTAAATATATCATAACTACACTTGTACTTTACGGTAATTTAGTAATTTTGAAAAAAAATTGAAATTGAAAAATATTTTTTCTTTTATATGTTGTTTTATAGCCCTTTCTATTAGTACAAATAATTGGGCTCAAAATGCAAAAAAAATTATTGTCGAATTTTCTGATTTTGCAGATGTAAATCAATCAGAAATTCCAGATGCCTTGTTGCTTTCTGGAAATGTAAAAGTTAGTCACGATGGTGTGGTTTTATATTGCAATAAAGCCTACTTTTTTCAGAAAGAAAACTACATAAAAGCATTTGGAAATGTTAGAATGATGCAAGGAGACACTTTATCTATGACAAGTACTTATGTAGAATACAATGGCGAAATTAAGCAAGCTTTTGCATCTGGAAATGTAATAATGACATCGCCTAGTTCTAGTTTAGCAACAGAAGTTTTAAATTTTGATAGAAATTCTCAGCAAGCTTTTTATAAAACTGGAGCAACAATAACAGACAAAGAAAATATACTTAAAAGCATGTCTGGTACGTACATTGTAGAAAAAAAAATGTATCAGTTTAGAAACACTGTTACCATAACAAACTCAAAATACATTATAAAAACCAATCATTTAGATTATTACGAAAATGTTGGTCATGCTTATTTATTTGGTCCTTCTACAATTACAAGTAAAGAAAACTACATTTATACAGAAAAAGGTTTTTACGATACTAAAAAAAACTTGGCTCATTTTGTAAAAAACTCTCATATAAAATACGATAATAGAATAGTAAAAGCAGACAGTATATATTACGATAGAAAACAAGACTTTGCCTCTGCAACAAGAAACGTAAAAATAACCGACTCTATAAATAACAGTATTGTTAAAGGTCATTATGCAGAAGTTTACAAAGCAAAAGATTCTGTAATGATAACTAAACGTGCCGTTGCTATGTCTTTGATAGAAAAAGACACCCTTTACATTCATGGTAAAAAAATTATAATAACAGGTAAACCACAAGACAGAATTGTAAGAGCATTTAACAATGTAAGGTTTTACAAAATAGACATGAGTGGTAAATGCGATTCTTTACATTCTGACGAGAAAAAAGGTTTAACAAAATTAATTGGAAGCCCCGTTTTATGGAATTTTGAAAATCAAATGACTGGCGATGTAATGCACTTAATAGCCAATAAAAAAACTCAAAAATTAGATTCTTTAAAAGTTTTAAGTAACACATTTATAGTTTCAAAAGACACTATTGGCACTGGTTACAACCAAATTAAAGGTCAAAATTTATACGGAAAATTTAAAGAAAGTAAATTACAAACAGTAGATATTATAAAAAATGCCGAAGTAATTTATTACATGAGAAATGATGATAACGAATTAATAGGCATTGAAAAAACTGTATCTAGTGATATAAGTTTAACATTTGATCAAGGTCAAGTTGAAGCTATTTCTTTTATTACACGTGTTGAAGGAGATATCTATCCTGAAGAAGAATTACACGAAAACGATAAATTACTCAAAGGATTTATTTGGCGAGGCAATGAAAGAATCAAATCGGAAAAAGATATATTTCCAGAAGAAGAAAACATTTACGATTTAGAAATGCAAAAAGCATCTAAGAAAGACAAACTAAAAGAAAATCTACCTTTAGAAGTAAGAAAAGAAAGTATTACAGCTAAAAAAGAAGTTGCAAAAAAGAAAAAAAAATAAATTGAATCCAGACTTTTTAAAATACCAAGCACAAACATCTCCACATCCTTTAGGTATGGAAGTTTTGTATGCAAAAGGTTCGTATATCTACGATACAAATAATAAAAAATATTTAGATTTTGTAGCTGGAGTTTCTGCTTGTACTTTAGGTCATCAACCAGAAAGAGTAAACAATGCAATTAAAAATCAGTTAGATAAATATTCGCATGTTATGATTTATGGCGAGTATTCTCAAGGTCCTTCTGTAGAATTTTGTAAACTTTTAGCACAACATTTACCACCAAGTTTAAGCAAAACTTATTTAGTTAATTCTGGGACAGAAGCAACAGAAGGAGCTTTAAAACTAGCACGGAGAGTAACAGGTAGAAGTCAGTTAATATCTTGTTTTAACGCATATCATGGCAGCACAATGGGCTCTTTAAGTGTTATGGGCTTCGAAGAAAAAAAGCAAGTTTTTAGACCTTTAATTCCAGATGTAGACTTTATAACTTTTAATAACGAAGCCGATTTATTAAAAATAACATCAAAAACTGCAGGTGTAATTCTAGAAAGCATACAAGGTGGAGCAGGTTTTATAGAGCCAAAAAATAATTATTTAACTAAAGTAAAGCAACGTTGTCAAGATGTTGGTGCTTTATTAATTATAGACGAAATACAACCCGGTTTTGGCAGAACAGGCAAACTTTTTGGATTCGAGAACTATAATGTAATTCCAGATATTATTATTATGGGTAAAGGAATGGGTGGCGGAATGCCAGTTGGTGCTTTTACTTCGTCTGCAAAAAACATGGATTTATTAAGTCATAATCCAAAATTAGGACATATTACTACTTTTGGTGGACATCCTGTTATAGCTGCTGCATGTTTGGCAACACTACAAGAAGTTACAGAAACAGCACTAATACCGCAAACTTTAGAAAAAGAATCTCTTTTTAGAGAACTTTTGGTACATAGTTTGATTGTAGACATAAGAGGTAAAGGTTTAATGTTAGCAATTATTACAGATAACCCAGAAATAACCAATCGAGTTATTTTTAGATGTCAAGAAAAAGGATTAATTCTTTTTTGGCTATTATTCGAAGCAAATGCAATAAGAATTACACCACCATTAACAATTTCTAATCAAGAAATAAAAGAAGGTTGTGCCATAATTTTAGAAGCATTAGATTACGTAAAATCTATACAATAAACCATTTATAAATTGTTAATTAAATTGTTTACAATAAAAATAAAATTATAAATTACACATTAATTCCTTTCTTAATTTTAAAGAAGATAATTACTTAAAACAAATAGTATGTATTTAAGCCAAGAAGAAGAAGATAATAACATTTCATTATCCCGTTTCGAATCAATGTTAAAAACCAATAAAGTTTTCTTTTTTGACTCAGAAGAATTTGAGGAGATAATACTTCATTATCTAGACATTGGTAAAACTTCATTAGCAAAAAAAGCTTTAAAATTAGCGTTAGACCAGCATCCAAAATCTACTGGTTTAAAATTAGTTCAAGTAGAAATATTAGTTTTTGATAATAAACTAGACATTGCAGAAAAATTATTAAATGAGCTTTACCATTTAGAACCTACCAATGAAGAAATTTACATACAAAAAGCAAACCTTTATTCTAAAAAAGATCAACATCTAAAAGCTATAGAGCAACTTTTAATAGCTTTAGAATTTACTAACGATTTTGCAGATGTCTATAATTTGCTTGGTATGGAGTATTTGTTTTTAGATGATTTAGAAAATGCTAAAGAAAACTTTATTAAGTGTTTAGAAGAAGATCTCGAAGATCAATCTGCATTATATAATGTAGTTTATTGTTTTGAGTTTTTAGACCAACAAACAAATGCTATTGCCTATTTAAACAAGTACATAGAAAAAAATCCATATAGCGAAATTGCTTGGCACCAACAAGGCAGACTAAGTTATATTATAAAAGATTACAATAACGCTTTAAGATGTTTTGACTATGCTACTTTAATAGACGAAAGATTTATAGGAGCTTTTATAGAAAAAGGTAAAGCTTTAGAAAAACTAAAAAAATACCAAGAAGCTATAGATTGCTACGAAAGAACAATAGAATTAGGCGACCCTACATCTTATGCATATTTAAGAATTGCTAAATGCCACGAGAAATTAGGTAACAAAGCAGAAGCTATAAAATTTTATAATCAAACCGTTCACGAAGACCCATTGTTAGACAAAGGCTGGATTGCAATAACCGATTTTTACATTAGATTAAAAAAATATTCAAAAGCATTATATTATGTAAACAAAGCTCTATCTATAGATAACGAAAACCAACACTACTGGAAACGTTACGCAACTATAAACCGTAAAATGAATTTCTACGAAGAAGCAGAATACGGTTATAGAAAAGCAGTAGAATATGGAGAATACAAACTAGACACTTGGCTATATTGGATAGATATAATGCAGTTTTTAGGTGAGTTTGATAGTGCTATAAAAACATTATTAGAGGCTGGAGAATACTTTCCAGAAGAATTTGAGATAGAATATAGACTTGCCGGACTTTATTTTATGGTTCCTGATGTTAAAAAAGGGAAGTTTCACTTAACCATTGCATTAACATTAAACAGTTCTAAAGTTAATTTGTTCGAAGAATTTTTCCCAGTAATTAGCCAACGAAAAGTTGTACAGAATTTAATAAAAAAATATTTAAATTTGTAAGAAGCATTTTCTGAAAATTAAATTAAAATCCTTAATTTGCGTTCCGTTTCCACAAGCGAAACGCTTTTTTTTATGAGAAAACTTTTTCCCGATTATATTACAATTACTTTAAAAGGTATAGCAATGGGTGCTGCAGATGTAGTTCCTGGGGTTTCTGGTGGTACAATAGCTTTTATTTCTGGTATTTACCAAGAACTTATAGATTCTATAAACAAAGTAGATTTTTCGTTTTTTTCTAACTGGAAAAAAGAAGGTCTAAAAACTGCTTGGAACAAAATTAACGGTAACTTTTTGTTAGCCTTATTATCTGGTATTGCTATAAGCATCTTATCGTTATCTAAACTAATAACTTATTTATTAAGCAATCATCCAATATTGGTTTGGTCTTTTTTCTTTGGCTTAGTTATAGCAAGTGTCTTTTTTGTAGGCAAGCAAATAACAAATTATAGTGCTAAAACAATGTTTGCATTGTTATTAGGCACAATAATATCGTATTTAATAACTATAGTAAATCCTGTTGCATCTCCAGACAGTTACCCCTATTTATTTTTATCTGGATTTATTGCTATAATTGCTATGATATTACCTGGAATTTCGGGTGCATTTATTTTGTTACTAATGGGTTCTTACGAAACAGTTATAAGTACAATTAACCAATTTAGAACAAGTTTGTTTAGTTTAGATTTAGAAATTTTGCAACAATCAATTTTAAAACTTGCAACATTTGCAGTTGGAGCAATCTTAGGATTAAAATTGTTTTCTAAAATTTTACATTGGCTGTTCAATAAGCATAAAAATGTAACATTAGCTCTATTAACAGGGTTTATGGTTGGCTCTTTAAACAAGGTTTGGCCTTGGAAAAAAGTTTTGTCATCAAGATTAAATTCGGATAACCAAACGGTTCCGTTTACAGAAAAAAGCATTATGCCTTTTAATTTTGATGGAGATAATCAATTACTATTAGCAATAGTTTTGATGGTAATTGGCTTTTTAACTATCTTTGTTTTAGAAAAAAGAGCAAATAAAAACTCAATTTAACAATCTAAATTCTTACTTTTAAAATTTAGAATACAACCCAAATGGATATAATAGATTTTTTTATAAAATTTTTATCGCAACCCGACAAAATACTTTCTGGACTAATAGAAAAGTATGACAATTGGATTTATGCAATATTGTTTTTTTTGATTTTTGCAGAAACTGGTTTAATAGTAATGTCGTTTTTAATGCCTTTTTTACCAGGCGATGCATTAATTTTTGCAATAGGCATGATTTCTGCTAAAGGAGAACTAAATATTATATTTATAATTCCGCTTTTAATAATAGCAGCTTTACTTGGTGATAACCTTAACTATTACGTTGGTAAAAAGTTTGGTGGTTTTATTTTAAATAGCAACAAAACCTATTTTATACAAAAAAGACACATTTTAAGAGCTCAAGAATATCTTGATAAACACGGCAAAAATGCTATAATAATAGCACGATTTATTCCTGTAGTTAGAACTATTATTCCGTTTTTAAGTGGTGCCACTAACCTACCCTATAAAATGTTTTTAAAATACAGTTTTATTGGTGCGGTTTTATGGGTTGGTTTAATTGCATTGCTTGGATATTTTTTAGGCCAAATAAATTTTGTAAAAGACCACCTAGAAAAATTTATCTTATTAATAATAGTCGTTGCAAATTTACCTTTGCTTATACAACTATTTAAAAAGAAAAAAGAGCAATGAAAACCTTTGGTTTAATTGGAAAAAACATAAGCTATTCTTTTTCTGAGAATTATTTTACTACAAAATTTAAAGACTTAAACATTCAAGATTGTAGTTACTCTACTTTTGATATACAATCCATATCAGAATTAGAATCTATACTAAAAAACAATCCCAATTTAAAAGGCTTAAACATTACCATTCCGTATAAAGAAGAAATTTTACCACTTTTACATAAAATTTCTAAAAAAGCAAGACAAATAAAAGCTGTAAACTGTATAAAAATATCAAAAAAAGGAACGTTAAAAGGATATAATACAGATTGTCTCGGATTTAAAAAAAGCATAAAACCTTTATTAAAAAAACACCATACAAACGCCTTGCTTTTTGGCACAGGAGGAGCTTCAAAAGCAATAGAATTTGCTTTAAAAGAACTAAACATTAACGTAACCTATGTTTCTAGAACAAAATCTAAAAAAGGGTTAACCTATTCAGAATTAGATAAAAAAACGCTTCAAAATCATCAAATACTAATTAATTGTACACCATTAGGCACATTTCCAGATGTAGATAAATGTTTAGACATACCCTATAATTTTATAACAGCTAGCCATATTGTGTTTGATTTAATATACAATCCTGCCGAAACATTATTTTTAAAAAAAGCAGCACAACAAGGAGCTACAATAAATAATGGTTACGATATGCTAGTTTTTCAAGCCGAAAAAAGCTGGGAAATCTGGAATAAATCATCAAAAAACAAAAAGTAAACCAAATTACTATAAAATTTTAGTTAAAAAAAACGCTAAAACTTGCTTTAACCTTAATAATGTAGTTTAAGAGCTTTATTCTTTTGAATATTAATGCATGTTTAGTATCTTTCCAGCTTAATTATGAACCCCTAAACATTTACAATGTTAGAAGATAAGAATGATAACCTGCAAGAAGCAGATGGAAACTTAAAAGATGTATCGCAAGAGAACACTCAAAATACTACAACAGAAGTGTTAGAAACAATAGAAAATGTTGTTACATTAGCAAATCAAGAAGTAGCAAACACAGAACTTGCTGTTGCTAACGAAGCCTCTGCCGCATTAACCGCAATAGATAATTCTAATGCAGAAGAAAGTGAAGACGAAACATTAAAAGATAGACACAACATACCTTTATTAGACTACTCTACAATGTCTATGGACGCTTTAGTTTTAGAACTAGAAAAACTAGCCGAAGTAGAAAAAGTTATGTCGATTAAAGACCATGTTGAAGAAATTAAAAAAGAGTTTTTATCGAAGTATAATCATTTTATCGAAGAAAAAAAGGACGCATATTTAGAAGAAAACCCAGATACAACAGAAGACTTTAGATACGATATGCCATTAAAAAGAAACTTTGATAGCATTTACAAGCAAATAAAAAGCAAACAAAACACCCACTTTAAAAGTTTACAAAATAATTTAAAATCTAATCTAGAAAGACGTTTAGAAATTGTAGAAGAAATTAAAAATTTAATAAACCCAGAAGAAAACATAAAAGACACTCTTAAACACTTTAACGAGTTAAGAGACCAATGGAAAAACATTGGGCCAATTCCAAGAGACAAATACAACCATGTTTGGAACAACTATCATTTTCATGTAGAAAATTTTTATGATTATTTACATTTAGACAGAGAATCTAGAGACATAGACTTTAAATATAATTTAGAGTTAAAATTAAAAATTATAGAACGAGTAAAAGAGCTAGTTCACGAAGAAGATATAATAAAAGCATTTAGAGAACTGCAAGACATGCACCGTATCTGGAAAGAAGATATAGGTCCTGTAGACAGAGAACAACGAGAAGAAATATGGAATTTATTTAGTAGTTATACAAAACAAATGCACGACAAA
>Ga0209702_10002414_pt1 | contig 32658 bp, 28 predicted proteins | sample FRY01_FD_187210 | JGI IMG/M metagenome (GOLD analysis project Ga0209702, IMG submission 187210) | Freshwater microbial communities from Lake Fryxell liftoff mats and glacier meltwater in Antarctica - FRY-01 (SPAdes) (version 2) | ecosystem: Environmental > Aquatic > Freshwater > Ice > Glacier...
CTCTTATGGTGCGGTCCCTGAGCCCACAGGGATTTCCCTTCTTGTCATGGGTCTGTTGTCGCTTGTGATCTTCCGCCGACGGAAGGTCGCCAACAGCGCGAATTGAACGAAACGGAACGTTTCCATAACAGAGGGAATGAACCTGTCCCGCACGAGAATATCCACCGGCTCCCGTCCTTCCAGATTCCGACGTCGAAGCGTCACCTTTTTCCCTAATATTGGTGGACGGATGGATGGATGGCCGCTTTTTCCCGGTAATTTCGAAGCAAACTACCGACAAGCCAATTTGCAAGATCCAGATCGTGACGGCACCTCTCTAAAAGATAAATCTCCGGTTTGCTGCCATCGACAGCGAGATGAGTGACTAAGGACTGCGTCTTCAAATATTGATAACTTCGTTGATTGCGGTTCGCAAAGCATGTCCGCTTTCCGGCGCGCAGAAAGCGTCCACGGGTTCGTATCCGCCCTCCCAAAACGAGCGTTCCATGCAGATGTAACCCGGGCCGAGATCGCCGTAGGAGGCCACCCCCACCCAGGCACCCGGAAGAAGACTCTGGGCGAAAAGTTGATATTCGACGAAGGCCTCACCGGGCAGATGCAGCAGTACGGCACTCTGGCCGAAATGCAACGCCGAAACCGTGATGGGCACGCCGGTCCGTCGGCGGAAGGCCAGTTCCAGAGCCGCCCGACTTGCTCTTTTCGGACATTCACCAGTGGTGCGGATTCTGTCCAACAGGTCTTCATTAGTGACATCGGATCGGCCATTAAGCTTGAGGGTGGCGGTTCTCCACCTGAAGTTTTCCGCCGGGCTTTTCTTCGCATTGGTCTCTGCGGCCCGCATGGCTTCGTAAATTTTGCTCGTGAAGATTTCACGGTTGTCCGCCACGCCGTCATTGTATTTCCCGGCGGTCACGTTGCCCGCGCAGCCGGTAAAATAAAGATGGGGGACGCCTTCCTCACTGCTGAGGCGGTCCCGCGCGAGTCCGGGAAAATCCGGGGTTACGATCCCGGTAGAATCATAACTCGTCGGATGAACAGCGTAATAGTGAAGAGCCAACAGCTTGCGTCCGCCCTGCCAGAAACTCACGGTGCGCAGCTCGGGGTCAATCGTCCCTTCCGGCAACGCCCGAAGTGCGGCATCCCGGCATTGTGTCCAACGTACGCCGATGACTTTCCCATCGGATCCAAGGACCCTGCGGTTGCTGGCGAGTTCGGTCACGATGGCGCGTCCAAAATGCAGCGTGTCCACCCGCTCGAGGCGATTCATAGAGGCGGCTGCCGCCGCCGCGACCGCTTGGCAAGCTGAAAGGCACCATGGACGTTGCATGATGACACCGGGCAACCCTTCCCGGTCGAGGATTTCCTGGGCTTGATCGTCGGGCCATGGCGCCTCGTGACAATGGAGACAATGGACCGTGACGCGTTCGGGCGTGGTTTGGGCGGCCCGGGCCAAAGCCCCTATCCAGCGCAAATGCTCGAGATTACTAAGTTCCGCCCAGTCGAGGACGCACAGGACAACCGGAGGCCCGTCGTCCGGAAAAAGAATGACTCCGTGAGCCGAGAGACGATGGCCGATTGCTGTGGCGGCTGGATACCATCCCCCACAAAGAGGATGCCCGATTGGTGGCGTGATGTCTTCGGAGAAGTGGGTGATCTTCATAGCGACAGAGAAGCCGCTTTTTTCCAATAATTTTGGAGATCTACCGTCTTGCCGGTTTCCATTGCCTCATTGATCGCAAAAGCCGCAACGCAGGAATAAATGCCGTCATCGACACTCGCTAATGGTGGAGTGCCTTCCAGGATCGTCGAACTGAGAGCCTCAGCCATTATTTGATCTCCTCCTCCGTGTCCGCCTCCATTCTTGGTGTCAATGCGTTTAATTTCGGTATCGAATCCAATCCGCATGACTTCGATGATGCCGGTTATGAGGTCACCACGCAGCGTGCCTTCCGTGCCGCAAAGATAAAAGCGCCGTTCTTTAATCGCACAGTTGCAGTTTGTGTGGAATGTCGCCCGCACTTGATTGGCGTATTCGATGATGGCCACCTGATTATCGACCACGTCGGCACCTGGCGAAAACGGTTCCACATGGAAGCCGAGCCAGGTGCTGTAAGCCGGTTGCCCCTGGGCGTTTTTTCCAATTCGTTCGACATGATGTTCGTTTTCCGGAACAAAAAAATTACGCCCGCCAAAACTCGCCACCATTGCTGGCAAACTGCCCACAAGCCAATTTGCAAGATCCAGATCATGACAGCATTTCTCCAAAAGATGAGTGCCAGAATGCTTGCGATAACGACGCCAGTTGTTGAAGATGTGTCCACCGTGGTTGAAGTCCAGCGTGTCGTTGAACTCAAATGAAATCAGTTTTCCGATCCGGCCCTCTACGACCAAGTTGCGGATTTGCTGATAGTACGGGGAATACCGCAAGACCAGTCCGAAGGCGAAGGTCCGGCCGGTCTCCTCCACCGCCCGTTTCACCGCAAGACAATCTTCGAGATTCGTCGCCAAAGGCTTTTCGCAAAAGACGTGCTTGCCAGCCCTCAAAGCCAAAATCGCATGCTCGCTATGCAGGCTGTTGTACGAACCCACGAAAACCCAATCGAGGTCATCCCGCTCAACCAATACCTGCGCTGACTTGCAAACCGGCACTTCGCTTCCATACGCCTCCCGAGAGGCTTGAATGGCCTCTTCATCCGGATCACAGATGGCCCCGACCTCAATTCTTCCTTCAGCGGCCTTGAGCAAGTAATCCACGACATACCGCAGACGGTAACCACTTCCAATCAAACCAATCTTTTTTTGGCAATTCATCTTTTTCAACTCCATAAGGTTAAACGATTAAATAATTGCCCAATGGACATAGTGTCAATTTTTTTTGTCTTTTGTGCGAAAATCGGCTGAGGAACGAGGCGATCCCAACACAAATCCCCGCTGATCTCCTCTCACCACCTGTCCATCGAGCAGAATTTCCGAACGCGTGGATGAGGCTTTCACGCTGAGTTCATGTCCTCGGTGGCGTAGTCCCGTCAACTCGATCTCCATTCCCTTCGGAATCCGGGGAACGACCTGCAAAGCGCCGTCGGGATAAGGCGTGATTCCCATCAGTCCACGCCAAACGCATTCGACTCCCGCCAGAGCGGAAATATTATTTGATGTGCCGCGGGGACTAACCGCAGGGCGGCGGGCAAAGGTCTCTTGCGGGAGGTAAGGAAGCTGGGTTCCCATCCAAAGCACTCGTTTCAGCACGCTCCACGCCATTCCAGCAAAACCCGCTTTCCACAGCGTGAGGGCAAGTTTGGGCATCTCGCCAACAAAAGCGCCATTGCCCGACCAATCGACGTCAACCACCTCGAAATGATTCGAATCTCGCGGCGAGACGCTATGAACGCCGTAAGAGGCGAGAAAGTCCCCCTCGGCAACCCGGGAGGCCAGGCGTCGCCGCTCGGAAAGTGTAAGGATACCGGAGGCGAGCACTTCAAAGACGCGGATGGAATCCACGGATTGCCGGGAACCATCCGGATGGATACAATCAAACCATCCCGTTTGCTCGTTCCACAATTCCCGCCGCACCGCCCGCGCAATACTCGCCGCCAGTCGCCGCGCTGATGCCGACAATTCAATCCCGGTGAGTTCACAGAGATCCGCGAGACGCCGAAAATCGCGAACCCGCAGCGCATTCATGCAGGGGACAAAGTGCTCATAGCCATTGGTTCGCATTTCGAGCAAATGATGATTACCGCCAAAATCCAGCAATCCATCCTGCGACGGAAGGCGGTTCTCCACTTCCATGAGGGTATCGCGGAAGAAGCAGGCCCATTCCTTGCTTGGGCCTTCGACACAAGCCAACCCCCAGACCAGATCGCTCAACGCACTCACATTGGCCGAATACCAGGGACCAGATCCTTCACCGTTCGGGGTAAACGCAAAATGCCGACCCACATCAATGGTCCTAAACCGCCCCAATACGCCCGGCAGGATGTCCGGGAACATGCCGATGGCAACGGACGGGGCATAAGAAAGATCCCAAAGATAGGTGCAAAGAGAGCGTCCATCGAGGCCGCCGGTGGCTAAATGGCGTGGAAGAGAAAATTCCGGAACTTCCCAAAGGCAGGTCAAACCAGTAACCAAGCAGCGGTTGACATACTCATTCAGTGCTTCGTGATTGGAATGGAAGCCGGGCAATCCCGACATAGCATCGTTGATTCGCTTCGTCCAAGCACGTTCTGCGGATTCAACCTCAAGCGGAATTCTTTGTTCGCCAAAGCGAACTGTGACAAGCAGCACTTCTTCGCATTGCGGGGCTACATTCACTTCAACTTTTCCTGGAAGGCAGGTCAGGATGGCATCATTTCTCTCCGGCAGAGGGAGCGACCAATTCCATTGCGAAAGTGGTATGGTGCCGACAACCCCGGGCTCCAGCGTCGGCAGCAATCGCATGCGTAGCGACCGCTCACCGCGATTGCGGACGGTTATTCGCATCGCGAAAGCCGGGGAATCCGGAAGCGGAACCAAATCCGAGCAGACACTCAAACTCGTCCATCCTCCATCGCACCTGTAATGGGCATGCCCACGCCTTTCAATCCGGTCGATCCGCCATTGCCTGCCGCTTAGCAGCAAGGGGCGAGAGGCCGCAGGATGAGCTCCCCGTCCTTCCGGCAGCCGGAACCCGCCGGGTTCATCTTTCAGAGTGATTCCGTCAACCTCCAATTTGAAGGTCAATTTCATGTGAGGCGCGCTGAACGGCGGCGCATGAAATCCGTTCACGCCAAGGACGGTAAGATCAAGCGGACGAACGGTGCACCGGCCGGAATGGACCCAGATCGTTTCGGCGGGAGAAACACAATCTTCCAGATCGATTGCGGTGGAGTCCAACGAAAGCTGATGCATAAGGAAAATCGCTTACCAGGGATCGAATCGGGTCACGGCAATGTACTCAGGTAAGCGGGAAGGAAAAATTTTCCCGGATTGAGCGAAAGAACGAGCGGCGCTGTTTTCGGTGTCGTAAAATATCTCCCGCCCGAAGTGATCAACCACGCTCCGTCTCTTGGAAGCACGCATTGAAAGACCTCATAGTCTCCAACCACCCGTTCTCCGATCACCCTGAACTCCTCGCCGCTCTCTAAGGTGAAGGCGTTCTTATCAGGTGAAATTTCGACTGCGCCATCCTCCCGGTTGGCAGCCCCGATGAAGAAACACTGGGGATCCGCCTGCATCCAATAGGAAGTCACATAGACTTCGTGTTTCAGGCTGCTAATCGGGAGCCGAATCGAATCTTGCTCGGCTTGAAGGAGCGCCGCCACGACATAATCACCCACCATTCCGTCTTTAGGAATCTTCACGGAAAATTTGTTTCCGGCCGGCAAAGGTTCGTCCAGCACGCGGTGGCCGTCCGGCGCGGTGACCGTGACCCGGGCGGTGGCGGATGCAATTTTCCCCTGAAAGGTCAGGGAAAATTCGCCGTCATCCTCCTCGTTTACCACGATGATCGAAGGAATGGTTCCTCCAAGCTCCGAAGCGACCGGCAGCTTCTGCGGCGGCAGGATGTCCTCTCTCCAACCCGGTTTTATCACCGATTTGGAAACCCCCATGATCATAGGCAACTCCAGGAACTCGTCGGCGACCTTGAAGGTTTCCGTCGAAGGATGCTCCCATTCCCAAACCCCCATGGGCGCATGGACCAGTTCCATCCGGCTTGCCGCCCAGAGAGCGTCCTTTTCAAATCCGCGCGCAGGATCTGCCCAGGCCGCGAGCGCATATCTTCTGCCATCAAGGGAATTGAAGGCATTATACAACTTGTTGGTCGAATCAACGCGCCGGAGTTCGGCCGCCTCGACGAGCTGATCCTTAAGCTTGGGAGATCGGCGAAATGCCAGCACGCTCTGCAATTCACGCGACCATTGATACATGTTTTGCTCCATGCTTTGGACGCATGGCTGAATCAAGGCGAGCAGTCGGGGATCGTAGGTGAGCTGATACAAATCCAGCATTTCTCCCAGTCCCTGATTGTTGTCCCGGTTAATCTCGGGGACATTAACCCCCCAGTTCATCCGCGAGGCCTTCGCCCATTCCGGATTGAGGCGGTCTTCGAGCAACGTACGCTGCCATTCTTCGGTCACCACCTCGCGAAAGCGGAGATCGCCCGTGATATAGTACGCCAACATAATGGCCCCGTAGGAAGTCAGGTGGCCCAGGATGGCGTGATCTCCGCCCCAGAGCACAAAGCCGTTGGAGTGCCCCGTGGCACCAACCAATTTCTTCTGCCCGCTGGAAAATTCCCGGTGCTCATAGGCCGGATCGGCGTAATGAGTGATACCAAGATCGGTGAGCTGGCGCATACCCGCCATTCCGATTTCTTCGTAGCGGGGATCGCCGCTGCGGGCAAAATACAACCAAGGCAGATAAGGCTCGTAATGGTGTCCCGCCGAGTAGAGACGATAAGGTTCCCAATAACCATTCCCAACATATTTGCCATGATGCCAGCTCCGATAAAGAAACATTCCATACTCCCCGGTCAGATTTTGCAAATTCCAAACGCCCTGGATCGCGTTTTCCGCCGCCTTCTCGAACTGGCCGAAACGTTCCGGATCGTAAGGATGGATCGGGCCAAGGGTGCCGGAGTCCGCCACCCACTGAGGTGCCGCCGCACCGATGGGATGCGCCTCAAAAGCCGCCATGTCCTGCCGGGCGGCGTCGGTCTGAGTTTCATTGCCAAAATAAACCATGAAATCGGCGGTGATTGCGATTCCCATGGCGCTGGACTGCACGCCACCCATGGCCGTGCCGCCGGGTTTATAGATGCCGAGGGAGGGATTGTCGGTGAAACGCATCACGGCGAACAATGTTTCCCAGGGAAACCGCAAATCCATCAACTGCCCCTGATGCGCGAACCAGAGCTGATGAAAGCGATCCCGGGCGAAGGGATCGATCTCCGGATGGGATTGTCCGTGGGCCGGCCAGAGGTGAAATCGGAGTTCCTCCGGGAGGACTTCCAATTCCTTTGGAAACCGCTGCCACGTATCGCGGTTTGCCAGGGAAAGAAGCTTCCCGCCGGAGGCGAGAGCCTGCACGGTTCCATCGCTTTTGGCTCCCTTCGCCAACACGGTGCCGTCCTCCCGGCGAACTTTAAACTGGTCGGACAGATGTTGTAAAAGATAAACGCCCCCCGGCTCGACCTTGGCATCAACCCGCTTCCCGTCGGTCACTCCAAACGTCGATGTCACGTTTCCCGGTCGCAGCAGAGAAAATCCCACATCCTTGAAAAACACCGAATAGCTGTCCGAGGTGTTGATCCAATTGTGCACAATCCTCACCCACGGCAAACCAGCATAGGCTTCGATGCGTGTGATGAATTTGCATAGGGCCTCCGTCGGCAGCCGAAAGTTTCGAACCGCTCCGGAGGTTCCCTCCTTAACATACCATCCCTCCACGCGGATTACCGCGCGGAGAGGTCCAGATTCCTCCACCGTCAGAGAAGGTTTTCGATCATTCGCCGCCCGATAGACGGTCCCCTCCTGATCGACCACATAAGCACCGCCTCCTCCGCCCTGATCCAGCACCGACGCTCCGTTCAGCGTAACCTTGTCGATCAAATTGAATCCATCGGAGCGAACCAAAAATGCCAGCGGCCCGGTGTCCACCCGGATTCCCTCCACGCCCGATTCCACCTGCAACAAAGACTCTGGCCTGACCTTTGCCTCCTGCTGGCCGTATTCCAGAAAAAGCGGCGTCTCCCGCCGCTCTGGCCACCACGGTGCGGTTTCCGGCATTTGCACATCCACACCCAGCCACCGGATTCCGGCCTTGAGCCTGGAACCCCATTGGGCTCTGACCTGGAACTGCGCTGGAATTTCGCGCCCCCCCGCATCCACCACGCGAAGTTGCGACAAGCCGGGTAAAGCTCCTTTCGGGAAGGGAACTCCGAAGGCCACGGGATAGCCGTTCGCCGTTCCGGGGATGCCAGCGGGCAAAATCAACGGCACCCGCCCTTTTTTCGCAACCGGCGGAGTCGAATCAGCCTGCACCTCGAAGCTTCGTTTCTCCACAGCGACCTCCTGTCCCGCGCGCAGGACTTCCGCCGTCACCTCGTAGGTTCCCGGCGCCAAACCCGCCAGATCAAAATCAACCACCAGCATCCCTTGCGCAAGCGAACCCGATCCTTCGGCTATTTTTTCTTCTTTGTGACGCACAACCCAGCGGCCCTCGAAATCCTCGGGCCGCGCTCCCTGGCCGCATTGCAATGCGACCACAAAACGTCCGGACTGATCAGAGAATTCATACACCTCACGTTCCGTCCCTAACACCACGCCGAGTTTGGGATTCACCTGCTGCCAGAGCGCGCTTGTCTGATGGAATTCAACAGCGGAGAGCGGGGCCATCGGGGTCAGAAGCATCAAAACCAACGCGCAAAGCTTGCCGGGAGTGATCCGGATTTGGAAAAAGTAGGACATATTAAATAATTGAATGGGACTTAGCCAATGAGATCGGCTCAGTCCTGGGTTGTGACAAGGATGTCGTCGAAGAAAATCTTCGAGTTGGGGTGTCCGTTGCTTAACACAACCGCAGTGTAAATCGCGCCGGGCTTCAACTCAGGCAATTGTAGGCTTCCGATTTTTTCGCCCGGCTCCTTCCCCTTGACCTCATACAAGTTGACCACGGGTGATGCGCCAGGCTGCTCGGTGTCAGGCAGGAGAACCTCCAGAAAATACCACCGGTTTGCCACAATTTGCCCGACAGAATCCGTCGTTTCCTGATTCCGCGTGGATACCGTGCCGCCCATTCCGATCTGAATCGAAAAGAACGGCGAGCCGGAGGGCCCATTGACACTCAGCACAGCGCAATGAGCTTCATCGCCATCCACCTGGGTCGCGAGAAACGCGCACTTCAGCGTGAGCGGCTTGGTTAAGGATGCTCCACTCACGTTATCAAACCCCAGAGTCGCCCAGACTTGGGCGACCTCGGCCGGTTCTTCGGGCAGATCACCGGTTTCAATCATCAAGCTCAACGGCTCGGAGAGCGAATTTTCCTCGCTGGTCACAATGGAAATCCCCTCTATCCGGTCAGCATACCATTTTCCATAGGCGATCTGCCCATACCCCAACGGTAAATTGCCGCCCGCCGTATAGTGGGACGAATCATCGAAGGATTCCTCGAAAACGGGCGCCGCCCGCAGGATCACGACTCCGATCAACAAGAAACCGGATACCAACCATTTCATGAGATTTACATTTTTCATAAGCTTTTCAATCATCGGACTCTTTGGGATTTTTTTTGCTCGCCGGCGTCTCTCCCGCGCTGGTCGGAGAATCCGGGCGGCCACTGCCGGTCAATTGCCACCAGGCAATCTTCCCAAGTTTGGCCTCCGGCAAGAAGCTGCGATCCGGGGAAAAGCTCAAGTAAGCACCTGGATCGGCCCGGAAGTAAAATGTCTTTCCCGTGTCCAATCGGTAGAGTTTCCCCGGCTCCAACGGACCGGTCGTCGGCGTCGTCCCATCCAGAATCCGCACTTCGCCGCTATGGCCGGAGAACTTCTGTCCGTCGGGTTCTGCCAGAAACCAAATCGATGCCGGAGGCGGGATCGCAAAGAGTGTGCGCCCGTAAACCTCCAATTGCAGATCGGTCAGCGGGAGATTCAGCCCCCGGCTGTCCGCCTCCTGCCCCACGACAATGATTCGATAATCTTGGGCCTGTCCGTCCTTGGGAATCGTTAGATCGAGCGCGTTGTCGTCGGAGTAGTTGCCATGCGGAACATGCTTCTGCATGACAAGCTTCCCCTCCGAATCATGCACCAGAACATAACATCCGGCGAGGGAAGGCACTTCTCCGCGAATCCGCACCGTCCAGGCCCGATCTTTCGCTTCCCGGACGCACACCTCGCCAAAGAGCAGGTGCGTCTCTTTCGGCCCGGTCTCCCCGGCCTTCGCAAAGCAAAGGGCGGCCAGAAGAAAAAGTCCGCACATCCCCACGCGAAGGCGGCTGGAGAATCGAACGGCGGCGCGTTTTCTTTTAAGGATGATTTTGTCCGCCAGGGTGTCCGCTGCGTCGAGATAGGCGTCAAATACCTCGGCAAGCCATTCTTCCAGAGCCTCCCCGAAGTAGCGCTTCTCCAGAAAGGAGCGGGTTTCGTCCCGCAGTTTCGCAAGCTTGCCGCAGGCGGTTTGAAGTTCCTCCAGCCGTCGGTCCCATTCCGTGGCCGGAAGACGGTTGCCGCAGAGGTAGCGTTCGGCCTGATAAGTCGCCAAATCAATTTCCCGCCGGGCGGCCTGGATGCGGAGCATCCTGATCAAAAGCTCCCACGTGGGCCGCGAAGGGCCGACCGAAAGAAGGCGGGCTTCCAACTCCGCAATGAGGTCCGGTTCGATCCACCAATTTTCCCGGCATCTCCCGAGCCGCAGGAACAAATCCCGCAAGTCGCCGGGATCCCCGTCTTCCTCCCCGCAGCGGTTTTGCAGGGCGTAAAGAAACATCGGCATCTGCAGTTCCGGTAAAATGCCGGGAGGTGCGCAGGTCTGCGAACGCGCCCACGCGGTCACGATCAGCCCATCCAAGCGCCATTCCCGCACGGCTTCCTGCCAGCGTTCCAAATTCGAGATGCGTTTGTGATAAAACGGAATCAGCAAACCGTCCTCGCTGGGCGAAGCCGCTCCAGCGCCCCACACGTGGAAGCCGAGTTTCTTCCACACGGCGGCGGGAAACAACGACCGAAAACCGGATTCCGAAACGCGATGCGGCGCCGCCAGTTCCCGAATCTCCTCCGGCCAGTCCTCGATCCATTCGGCATTCGAACGCAGGCGTGGCGAGCCCTCCTCCTCCGGATGTTCCAGCCAGTACCGGCTGACGCGCCGGCCGGCAAACCGCACCACCGAGTCCGGCTTTGTGGACGCCGCATAATCCCAGCACGCCAGAATCACCCGGTCCCGAAACTCCCGGATGCGCGGAAGATTATCCGGCCGCAGATGATCTTCCAGCATATCGCTCCAGATGACGGGAGTTTTCCCGCGCTCTTCGCAAAACCGGCAAAGTTCGTCCAGATAATCCAGAAAAAGAACCAACGGATCGCAGCCAACGCTTTTCGCATAAGCGTGCAACGCGCGCGCCTCGTCCATGCCGAGGTGGATATGCGACGAATCCGGATGGGCGTCGATCATTTCCTGCAGCAGGCCGAAAAGCCAGGTCTTGGCCTCGGGAGAACCCAGATGCAGGGTGCTGGGATAGCCGCCAGGCATACGGAACTCGGCCAGGGCATCCCAGCGCAGGGCATATTCCAGATGGCCCAGCGTCTGCTGGAGGGGGATCACCTCCAACCCGCAGGCTTGGGCTTTGGCCAGGAATTCTCTGAGAAACTCCGGACTCCAGTTTTCGTCAGCCAGATTGGAAAAACATTCCGATCGATAGGGAAAGACATCCTCATACTCCACCAGAATCGCCCGGTAGCCGTAGCGCGCAAACGCTTCCAGCCGCTCCAGCAAAAGCTGAGGACGCTGCTGCAAGCCTTTTAGATCAAGGTGGGCAATAGTGAGCGGGTTCATTCGCGCAATCCGTGAAATTCTTTATATTCTGGGCTATTCGAAGACTTGCCGTTAAAGACTTTCACTTCGCTCCAGCTCAGGGACTCCACGTGGCCGTCCAAAAATCCAAAATTCTTTCGGTCGCCATCATGCGGCCAGACCAAGGAAGCGACTCCTAGCTTGGGCTCTGTGGCGAGGCTCCCCGGCGTGAGATAGCCAACCGGATCCACGTTCACGCTTCCATCGGACAGGCAGCGGCCGGCCTCGCTAAAAAGGTAAGCTTTTGCGGGCTTCGAGATATTCACCGTCCGCAAGGGCCAGGTGGGAGGTGGCGTGCCCGGTATCATACCGCCGATTTCGTTAATGAAAACGTAGTTGAGTCCGTAGATACCCGAGTTGAATTTACCTCCGCCCAAGGCATTGACGGCCGGACAGGTGACGCCCGATTTCTTGAACAGGGACGGGTTCCACCAACTATCCTTGCGCTCCAAATAGGGCCGGAGGTCTGTGGGATAATCTCGGGAGAAGAGCACGCCATTGTTATCGGCGAAGAATTGCTGCGAGGCTGTCACGAGATTTCTCAGGTTCGCAACGCATTCCGCCTGACGGGCTTTGGCGACCATCCGGATGATTGACGGGGAAAGCAGAACCACCAACAGGGCAATGATAGCGATCACGACAAGCATTTCCACGAGCGAAAAGGCGAGAGTTCCCTTCACATGGGTTCCGAAGCGCCAGGAATGGAAACCAAAAGCCGCCACGTCCGCAGCATCTCCAGGAACGGTTCCGCTGGCCCCAATTGGTCGTTTCCGAAAAGTTGGCACTGGTTTTGCCTGCGTTATCCCATGTGCCAGTCGTAGCGCGCAGGCCCGGCGAGGCCGCAAGAATGATTCCGAATCAGAAAACGCCAGGGGCGCTGAAGGATGGAGTAAATTTTCATGACATGGATGATTGCGAAGATCCTTTTAATTGTTTAAAATCGAAAAGGCAAGCAATTATTTCACTAAATTTTCCCACGATTTCAAAGATTTCCGGGAACACTCCGAAAGACGCATCCGATTCCCGAAAAAATGCCGCCACAATGTGGACATGCTTAATTGGGTGGCCCGAACCGATCCGAGCAAGAATACCCAACAGCGAAACGAATTGAACGGAGTTTTTTTCACGCGCGGGTGTGTTTTTCTGTTGCATTTTTCGTCACGAGATTTAAACGTGTAAATCTTCCCAGAAAAATCGTTATGCCTTGCATGCATCGTTTGAATGACCCCATTCGTGCTGGCAAATCCAAGACAAATCCTTTCATTGCCTCTTTTTTCATCCTAAACTCCTATCCCCATGCATCCTAAAGATACAGAATTAGAGCGGTTTCGCTTTCGTACAGAATTTGATTTGCCGAGCCATTTGCCTGTACTGCACCGGGCTTTAAAAGAATACATTGCGACTTATTGCGAGCCGAAACGCGGCCTCCTCTATCACTCGCCTTTGGGAGATAACGGCTCTTTTCCAACACCTGAAGAAGTGAGGGCGGAGATTCCCAATAGCCAGGGCTGGTTTACGGCCATCGAGGATTGTTCCTTTCTTGGCCCCCTGATGCTCTGGCCACTGAGCCGGACGGCCTGCGGACTGTCTGACGATTATCGCCGTAAGCTCGGCAACCTCATTTTCGATGGCTTGGTGTCGCTTTGGACCATTCCCGGCAACGGATTCATTGCCCGCGGTGTTGGCCCGGGGCAAAGTGATTTTTACCCCAATTCCTCTCCGGATCAGGTGCCAAACTACTTGAGAGGTCTCTGGGCATGGGCGAAGTCAGATCTCGCCTCATCGCATCACAAAAGTGTTGCAGCCAAGATATTCTCTTCCGTGCTCGGCCGACTTGAGAGTTTCAATTGGGACCTGCGTCGCTTTGATGATAAAGTCGGGGTTGGCGGATCATCATCGATGACTCACATTTCCGTGCCGCGCAATGCACCTCAATTTCTTGCGATGTTTGCAATGGCTGCAGATCTCACCGGCGACGAGCGCTGGTTGGGTTTGTTTCGCCATTTCCGGGATGAAGAACAAGCGACCCGGCTGAAACTTATTGCCCACGATGACGTGCCCACCTGGCTGCCGTGGCAGTTGGAACTTTTTATGCAGGGGCTACTGGTACTGAAAGAACTGGATACTGACGCCTCTGCACAAACAGCCTATCGCTCGGGCATCCGTCGTGCTGGAGCGCTTGCTTCAACCTATTTGGCAGGCTACGGCTTGTGGTCGTCTGCGGCACGAGAGTCCGCCGGCCCTTTGGAACTCGCAAATCCTCCTCAAATTTCATGCCGCGCCGACTTCCGGGAGGGCTATCGCAAATGCATCGCAATGGGGATCGATCTCACCCAGCGCTGGGGACAGATTATCCAGGGGCGTATCATCGAAACATTGGAACAGAAAAATGAAAACGCCGTCCCCATTGATGGGCGAACCTGCCTCGTGGATCATTTTTGGGCCCTCTCCGTGATCGGGAAATCTGGAATGCCCCACTCATCGGACGGAGCACGCGTGCAAGGTGATACCAAAGACAACTGGATTCGGGTCGCTGAGGACATTCTTTCCAAATCAGCGCCCGATGTACCTTGGTCGTGGGGCGCCGTTGGCATGCTCAATTTTTTTGCTGCATGGGAGGAACACTACGAAGACCCGGCAGAATGAAAATTCGAACGGGGAACCCGTCTTCGTCGAAAAAAATTAGTCCGATAGTCCGAAGGGGGTAGAGTAGGGAAGGAAGCCACGGAATGAGAGGCACAAGGCCAATGACCGCTGACTTCCTTCCCCCTCATCGAACCGGACGTGCAGATTTGCTGCATCCGGCTCTCGGAGTGCCGTTCTTCGGTTTGCTTCATGAGTTTTGCCATTTGGGGTGCATGGGGAAGCGGATCAAGCCGTAGTGTTCGTGGATGCGTTTGTTACTGTAGGCCTCCTCGTAGCGCGCTTTGGTCTGGTCATGTTTCTTCCACAACCATCACCGAACGCGTTCCCCGAGTTGGTCCTCCATTTTGCTCAATACCCTTGAGCTGTTGGCATGATGAAAGTAACCGATCCATCCCCTGGACCTGTGATTCACACGGGCGATGACTTCCTCAGGTTTCTTCCAATGCGTACTCCGGGTGGTCTCTTCCCGGACTGCCTCCCGCAGCTTGTAACCGCTTTTTGGGCTGGATTCGCAATGCGGATAGTTCTAGCCGCTCTTTCCTTTTCTCCACATCAGCCGAAACCCCAAAAACTCGAAACTCTCTTTCTCAAAGTCCACAGCCGACCGAAGGGAGACAGACTGCGACGAAGGAGCGGCCCCGCAGGGGTGGAGCGCAGCGACATCAATACGCGTCTTCTTTTCATTGAGTTTAAGTTCCCTTCGTCCCAGCTGTTTTTGTAGCCTTCTGTGCATTTCCGCCCCCTGCCCTTTGCGGCAAAGAACGACGAAGTCGTCGGCATACCTCACCATCACCGCTTTCATCTGACTTCCCCCGTCGACGGCTTTATCCAAGCCATCGAGATACAGGTTGCCCCGTTCGCTCCTGACAGCCTTCGCCGATTACACAGCGGCTCGACTTTCCGGTTCTATTCGTTTCGATGCCCATTAGGTGGAGTTCATTTTCATTATGGCCTGTTGGTTCAGAAGATGCCCCGTTTGTGGATTCAGCCTCGCGGCCTCATTCCGGGCATCTCTTTCGGTCGTGAACCGTCTAATTCGACCGGCGGGACTTTCACCGGCGTGGCTTCCGGCTTCCCCGGCGCACGTGCGTCTCCGAAAGTTGCAAAAATGGGGGGCATCCCTTGGGCTCCGATGGTGCCGACTTCTATAGTTCAGCCATCGGGCCACCACCATCGAGTTGAGGGCGAGCTCGGATTCAGTCCGGAAGCGATTGGTGGGATCGCCAGCGGCAAGGTGGAACTTGCCCGGCTTCAGGGTTGGGCGGATTGCAACTTTCGGAAATGCGCCTGTCGCCGAAACCTATTAATTTTGGATTGACAGCCTTTCACATACTTTTTAAGCTTTTAAAGCATTAAACCTGTACTTGAAACAACCTCCGACATCCCCACAAGGGCATCTCTGAAAACCAAGAAAAAAGTTGTCCTCATCGGCACCGGAGGAAGGGCGAATGCCTACCTGATGTATGGCGCGAAGGAAGAATTCGACTTGGTGGCCGTGGCCGATCCCCACGCGGCCAATCGGAAAACCCTCCTCGGATTGAATAACCTCGTCGGGTTGGTGAAGGAGTATGACGACTACCGTACGATGCTCGACGAAAATCCGGATGTGCATGGAGTCGTCATCAGCACGCCAAATCACTTCCATGTCGAACCAACGGTGGAATGCCTGCGGAGGAATCTCGTGATTGCGTTGGAAAAACCAATCGCAGAAACTCCGGAAGGATGTCGGCAGATCCTCGAAGCCAAGCGGTGGCATGGCGGGAGGATTCTGGTCGGTTTTGTTTTACGCTCTTCGCCTTTTTTCCAGCAGGCGAAGCGCTGGATTGACGAAGGACGCATCGGAAGCGTCGTTTCGATCCAGGCGGAGGAGATTCCCCACGTGCTGACTGTGTCCGTGATGTTCCGAAGCGATTGGCGCCGCTTCCGCCAATTCAGCGGCGGCATGATGAATGAAAAGTGCTGCCACGATGTGGACATGCTCAACTGGCTGGCCGGGAGCGATCCGGCTTTCATTTCCTCGATCGGGGGAGTGAAGACGCTCGCGCCCGATCCGTCGCGGCCCGAGCGATGCGCGGACTGCGACATCACCGCAGACTGGGAACTGGGGTCAGGGTGCAAAAATCAAAAATAGCCGGGTAAAAAGTGTTGGTCCGAGGACAAGTGCAAACTCCTCTTCGGTCTTAGAATCGCTCTCTTCACCGCTGCTGTGTGAGGCAACGCCCGCCAACCCTCATCAACACCCGAAGTCCCGCACTGTCACGCTTCCTGCTGATGGGGCGAATCGAGCGGCTTCGCCGGTATGATCAAAATCGCCCCGCAGGCAACGCGCCAATGCTCGCTCCGTGGTTGTTCGGGCGGCGGTCGCTGGTCTGGCCTGTCACGGCATCTGCTCGCCCCGGCTCGGTTGATTCGCTTCGCTCACCCCTCCGAGGCTGCCTTCGGCAGTCTGTCTCACTTCGTTCGGCTCTCGCTCGGGTCGGCACATGCCGCGCCAGTCCAGCCGCTCCCTTGGGTGTGCCGGTTCCGCCCGTCGGCAGCTCTCTCTGTCACCAGTCGCTCCGCTCCTTTTCGCTTCGCTCATGCCAGCCGCTGCCGCAGACCCTTGCGCTGCGGTCGTTCCTCCGTTCGCTCCAGGGCGGGCTAGAACGCGAGGCGGCGCCGGCGTGAGTGCGGCAAAAGCCGGGATTAAGGATGCCCCATCCTCGCCTCGCTCTTGGAGCGTGAGGCGGGCTTGGCTTTTTGGAAGATCGGAGATCCTTCAATATGGCAAAATAAGATTGCTATTCCGGGCTGAAAAATCCTAAATTCCCCCCATGCTTCATTACGCTGTGATCTTCTTAATCATCGCGATGATTGCGGGGGTTCTCGGCATTAACTGAATTGCTGGTGCCGCCTGTGGGTGACGAAGATCTGGTTCCTTGTCTTTCTCGTCTTGTTTGTGATTTCGTTGATTGCCGGTCGCGGCCCCAAAGGATAATCTCCCAACCATGAAAACTTTCGGCATCATTTTAATCGTCATTGGGATCCTCGCGTTCGTGGTCCCGAGCATCCCATTGACGCAAAAAGAAAAAGTGATCGATATCGGCCCGATTGAGGTGATGGCGAACAAGGAAAAATCGCTCCCGATCCCCTCGCTTCTTGGCGTCTCCGCGGTCGCCGCAGGCGCGGCCATGGTGGTGGCTTCGATTGTGACTAGTAAACGCTGAGAGTTAGCGGGACTTTCGTCCTCGAGAAGATTTCTCGGCATGTCAAATTCGCGTCCCGTTGCTGTTGCCGTAGTTGGGGGAGGTCCCTGTGGAATGTTGACGGCGCTCTTGCTGGCCCGGGGCGGCGTCGAGGTGGAGGTTTTTGAGAAAAATTCCGAACTTTCGCGCCATCCCAAAGCGATGGGCGTTTCCCGACGCAGTGCGGAAATCTTCCGTCAGATTGGGCTGTTGGACGCTCTCCAGAAGGAAGCCTTGGACCTGGAGGATCGGTGGTTGGGAATTTGGGCCCAATCCCTCGTCGGTCAGGAATGGGGTCGCGTGCCGGTCGCTGGACGCCGCAGTGAATTTTCTCCTTGTGAGGCCATGCACTGCCCGCAGACCTGGACCGAACGGGTTCTTCTGGGAGCTTTGGAGAAGGAGCCTCGGGCTCGGATGCGGTTTGGCGCTGAGGTGACGGCGGTGGTGCCGGAAGCGGATGGCGTGCGACTGGAGCTTTCCGAAGGGGAGACTGTGGAGGCCACTTGGGTGGTGGCGGCGGACGGGGCCGGGAGCGGGATCCGCCACCAACTCGGGATTGAGACGGTGGGGCCGGGAGATATGGGACACTTCATCAATGTCCTCTTTCGGGCCGACTATGCCGAGGCTCTGGGAGACCGCCGGGCGGTCCTCTACCACGCTCTGTCCCGGGAGTATTTTGAAAACTTTGTCGCGGTCAATGGTCGGGACCTTTGGCTCATGCATCATTTTCTTGAGCCGGGCGAGGCGGCGGCAGACTACTCGCCGGAGCGGTTTGTGGAAATTATCGGTCAGGCCTCCGGCCTTCCGGATGTGCCGGTCGAAGTGCTGGGGCTGAGCCCCTGGGTGATGAGCCCGAAGGCGGCCCGTTCCTTGCGGGAGGGGCGCGTATTTTTGGTGGGAGATGCCGCCGCCCGGCTTTCCCCTGCCGGGGGATTGGGGCTCAATACCGGTTTGCAAACGGCCCACAATCTGGCCTGGAAATTGGCCGCCGTGGTCCGGGGCGAAGCGGGGGAAGCCCTCCTCGATTCCTATCAGGACGAACGCAGCCCCATGGCCTTCCAAACGATGGAAAATACCAACCAGAGCTCCGAGGAGGTGTTTTCCATTGTCGAAGCCGGCCTGAAGGGAGATTGGGATTCGGTTCGCGCGAAAGTGGCGCACAGTCGGCGCAGGGGGGCCGGTTTTGGGCAGGATTTGGGTGGGGTCTATGAGCGCGGGGCGTTGGTACCCGATGGAAGCGAACAGCCTGTGCTGGCCGACCCGATTAATGACTATCTGCCCGTGGCCCGGCCCGGACACAGGGCCCCGCATTTGGAAATCGAAGGCGAGGGGAGCTCGCTGCTGGATCTTCTAGGTGGCAGGTTTTGTCTTCTGGTTGGCCGGGACGGCAAGGCTTGGCGGGCGGCCGTGCAGGAAACGGAGACCGACATGGGGCTTGGGCAAAACCAGGTGGAATTCTCCGCCCCGGAATTTGAAACTCTCTATGGCATTGAGAGGGGGGGCGCAGTTTTGATCCGGCCTGATGGCTATGTGGGTGCGCGATATTCTCGCTGCCCAGAGGACCCTCATGGCGAGTTGGATCAAGTCCTGGCGACGATTTTGGCCCGGTGATAGGGGTGATTGAAAGCGGGTGAGGGAGAGTGGCAGCGGCGTCCCGCCGGTGATCGGCACAACCAGCGGCGGGACGCCTCTGCCACTTTTGCAAGGCAATCGCACCCAGCTTTAATCACACCCCCCGGTGACGGGCGCATGCCCGTTAGGCGGGAGAAGAAACGCGTTCCGCGTTCCTCTACGATGTAGCGGAAAATGGAACATTTTTCGACCTGCCTCTTTCCTGATTCTGCATTTTGCACTTAATGGAGATGCGCCCCCGGTGGCAGGATGCAATTTCTGGGATTCCCTCCTGGGCAGAAATGCGCTACCCTCCGCACTATGGGAAAGGTCTCCCGAACAATTTTTTGCGGATTGAGTCTCCTTGTGATGGTGGGATGTGGCACGACGTCGGATCCGGTGTCGTCCTATGAGGAGTCGTCCTTGTATGGATGGAATGGGGAGGGTCTCTCTGGCCCGGCTCGGGTGGTGATTGACCTCACGTCGCAGCGGGCCGATGTCACTATCGGGGGACAACTCGCCGGCTGGGCGGTCGTGGCCACGGGAAAGGAAGGGTATGGGACCCCTGCGGGTGATTACACCATCCTGAAGAAAGTGGCGGACAAATATTCCAATCTTTACGGAGTCACTGTTGACGCGGAAGGCAATTTGGTTAACGAAAATGCCGATGTGCGCAAAGACAAGCCGCCGGCCGGAGGTTCCTTCAAGTTCGCCCCGATGCCGTATTGGATGCGGTTGACCAATACCGGAATTGGGATGCACGCCGGACACATTCCCCGACCTGGCGAGCCGGCCTCGCATGGATGCATTCGCATGCCTCCGGATTTTGCCCGGCTTTTGTTTTATTCCGTGGAGTCAGGAACTCCCGTTCAGATCATCCGCTGACGGCAGAGCGGCTTCGCCGCCGAGTGCGGCCAGGGATCGGGCGCAAGCATTGGTGGAGGGGCAAGTTCCACCTTGCCCTCAGTTGATCAGAAACCCGGCGACTTGGTCGTCGGCGGTCAGGACCACTGTGGCAACAAAATCATCATGGCCTGGTCATCGGTTTGAACGCCATTCATGAGATTTTGACATGAGGAGTCCCCGCCCGAATTTTCGGGTGGTTAGCGGATTTTTTCCAGAATGCGGGGGATGTTGATATGGTCGTTAACCAAGCCCTGAATCCGCTCGATTTTTTCGGTATCACCGGGCTGGGTTTTGACGGTCATCGAATGGATGCTGCTGGCAATGACATAGCTGTCATGCCGAGAGGTGATGACGGGCAGGCGGGTATTCTCGATCAGCGGCATGAGGGCTTCTTCAACCGGCAATCCGTCCGAGAGTACCACGCCGCAAAAGGGGCCGCCGTCGGGTTGATGGGAGCGTTCGAGAATCGCGGCGATGGCGTCCGTCCGGTCCCCAGGAATGATGAGGAGGCTGTCCGGCTCAACATCGGCGAGAAGGTTTTTGGAACTTTTGGCCCCGATGATGGCTTTGTGAATTCGCTTGCGGCCCAGCTCGTTCCCATGGAGGAAGCGGCCAAAAATTCGGTCGCAAACCTGTTCCAAAGTGGGCTGGGCGAGCATCCGCTCCCGGGGGATCATCCCGAGAAGTTCCAGCCCCAGTCGCTCGAAACCCCGCCGGGCGATATCCGCGATGGACTCCATGCGATCGGGGAGAACCTTGTTCATGATGACTCCGATGACTTCGACGTTTTCCTGATCGAAGAGGGCCTTGTTGAGGGCGGCCTCATCAATCGGGCGCCCGATCCCTGCGCCTGTGACGAGGAGCACTTTGCTCTTTAAGATGCGAGCGACCCGGGCGTTGGAAAGATCAAAGACACTGCCGACGCCGGCGTGGCCGGTTCCCTCGACGATGGCGAAATCTTTTTCCCACGCCGCGCGGTCAAAGGCATGGGCGATCCGCCGCACCAAGGCGTCGGAGTTGGCGTGATTGATGTAACGGCGGGTGAACTGCGGTTCGACTGCGATGGGACTCATGTCCTCGATGGGCACCTCCGTCCCATACGTGTCGCGAATCAGGACGCTGTCCTCATCGATCTGATGTCCCTCCACATCAACAAATCGTTGGCCGACCGGTTTGATGAACCCGATCTTGGGGAAAGCTTTTCTCAGGGCGGCGTAGAGTCCGAGCGAGATGGTGGTTTTGCCCGCGTTTTGCTCTGTGGCTGCGACGAAAAGCCGAGGCGTGCTGGCATTCATGAAGAGGGGGAAAGGTAGAAAGGTAGAAAGGTAGAAAGGTGGGAAGGTGGGAAGGTGGGAAGGTGGGAAGGTGGGAAAATTGGGCTTCGCCGCTTCGGACCGTCCCTTAGGCTCCGATGTCCGGGTACAATTTTCGATACTCGATGGCTTTGAGTCCGACGAGGGCGGCGACGGAGGCGATTTCTTCGGAGGTGGCCCCCCGGGAGAGTTCGGCGGCGGGATGGGAAAGACCGAGAAGAATCTGACCGTAAACCCGGGCTCCCCCCATATATTGGATGATTTTGGCGGCGATATTTCCGCTATTGAGATCGGGAAAGATGAGGACGTTGGCCCGACCGGCCACGAGGCTTGCGCCCATCTTGGTTGCGGCCAGATTGGGGACCAACGCCGCATCCACTTGCATTTCACCGTCCACGGCGATCTCGACCCCCATTTTTGTCGCCAACTCCCGCACCAATTCAACCGCCCCGGCAACTTTTTCGGTCGAAGGGGTGTGGGCGCTGCCTTTGGTGGAAAAACTCAACATGGCCACTCGGGGGCGGGCTCCGAAGACCTGACGGGCAACCAGAGCCGTCTGCAGGGCAATGGAGGCGAGTTGTTCCATCGTGGGGTCCGGCACGACGCCGCAGTCCGCCAAAAACAAGACGCCATCGTCGCCGAAGGATTTGTCCGCCATTTCCGCAATCATGCATCCGGAGATGATGGAGGCGTGGGGCATGGGTTTGACCAATTGAATGAGCGGACGCAGGAGCGATCCGGCGTAGCTGCTCATGCCACCCACGAGGGCGTCGGCTTGGCCATTTTGCAACATCATGGCTCCAAAATAATTGGGATTGAGCATGAGGGCGCGCGCGTCCGTCACTTCCAATTTTTTGTAGCGACCAAGGCGTTCCAAGATCCGGCAAAACTGCGGCAGATCGGAAGAAGTCTCCGGGTCGATGATGGCGACATGGTCGAGATTCGCTTTCTCGGCTAGGGCGACGCGTTCAATGACGTCGCGTTTGCCGATGAGGATGGGAATCCCGGCGTCTTTTTCGTAAAAAATGTGGCAAGCGCGAATGACCCGGGGATCCGCCCCATCCGGAAAGACAATCCGTTTGGGGTGCCGCTTGAGTTTGGCATAGACCGATTCGATTAAGCTCATGATGGTTGCACTGGTCGGCAGCCTGAAAGAGAATCCCGTTTGAAACAAGATGGAACTGCAAACCCGAACCCGACGCCTTCAATTTCCCCGCCGTCCGCTCATCATGGGGATTCTCAATATCACCGAGGATTCCTTTTCGGGCGATGGGCGGATCGACACAAAATGGGCCTTGGGGCGGATTGGGGAAATGGTGGCCGCCGGGGCGGATTTTATTGATCTGGGGGGTGAAAGTGCCCGGACGAATCGGGAAGCAATCTCTCCGGACGAGGAATGCCGCCGCCTTCTACCGGTGGTGGAGGCATTTTCCGAAACCGTGGCCGGTCTTGCGCCCCGGGATGGCGAGCAGGTCTTTCCTCCTCTGCTCTCGGTCAACACTTGGCGTCCGGAAGTGGCGGGGCCGGCACTGGCGGTCGGAGCCGATCTTCTCAATGATATGAGCGCCCTGCCGGACGACCGCAATGCCCGACTATGCGCGGAGGCCGGCACCGCCCTCTTGATCATGCATTCTGTGGGGGCTCCCAAAGTGCCTCATATCCATATCAAGCATGAGGATATCATGGCTACTCTGCGAACGTTCTTTCAGGAAAAAATCGCCCTGGCGGAGCGGGCCGGGATGCCTCGCGAGGCGCTCGTGCTCGATCCGGGAATTGATTTTGCCAAGCAAACGGCCGACAATTTGCGGATTTACCGCGAGTTGGACGCTCTCTGCGAATTCGACCGGCCGATTCTCCTGCCGATCTCGCGCAAAGGAGTCATTGGCGATGTGTTGGGATTGGAAAACCCTGCCGAGCGCGATGCCGGCACCGTCGCCTGTCTGGTCGCGGGGATGCGCCGGGGGGCCGCCATTTTTCGAGTCCACAATGTGGGCATGGCTTGGGAAACCATTCGAACCATTTATCCGCTCGAACCGGTCCCTGGATCGCGGCCCAAAGAGGAAATCTCGTCGTGAAGGCCTCGGCTTCCGGGTCGCGGCTGGACCGTTATGGAGTCCTCGGACTGCGAATGATTTTGGCGGCGGTATTTTTGGCGGCGGGTGTTCTCAAGGCTTCGGCCAGCAACCAGTTTGCGGTCACCCTGATCCCCTTCACCATCCTCCCGGCAACTTTGTTGCCCGCCATTGCGTTCGGGCTTCCGGTGATCGAGATCCTGGCTGGACTCTTGCTCCTCATTGGTCCGACCCAGAGGGTGGGGGCGGTTCTCGTGCTGGGATTGTCACTGGCTTTTATCCTCATCATCGGTTGGGCCCTGGCCAATGGGATTATCGTTTCGTGTTCCTGTTTCGGACGGGATGACGCGCCCTCCGCCCTGAAAATGACTCTGACCTTGGGCCGCGATGTGCTCCTGGCCCTGGGGGCTGGCGTCGTCTTGTGGCGGGGTGGGCGGCGGTAATGGGGAATTCCCTCTTCACTTGTTGTCTTCGAAAAATTACAAAGAGTGACGCCTGAATCCGATGATCTGGAAAAGCGCCGGCCGAGAAAATCTGCCCGGGGGAATCTGGCGACCGGGACGAGATGAATTCTGGTGATCAGATGATGCTGGGCGTCTTGCAGGAAGAATTGCTTCAATTGGTACGGGACGAACATGCCGCCCAGCGGAGCGCGTCGAAGAAGGCCGCACCCTCGGCGGTGACGAGTTCAGAGATCGATCCCTTTTCCCTTTCCGGCGACAACGCTCCAGGGTGCCCCCCTGTAGCCGACCACGTTGAGGCATTCAGATTCTCTAGAGCTCAGGATGTTGAGGCCGTGAAACCAAAAAGAGGGCGCCTCTTGCGAGACGCCCGCTTTTCTTGGTGGGAATTTTTTTCGAGGAGTCCGGCTCAGCCTTTTTGGGCATCGAGGACCGCGTTGAGCACGTTGGTCGGAACCTGCTCGAAGTGACTGGGTTCCATCGAATACGAGGAACGGCCCTTGGAGAGGGAACGGATCGCGGTGGCGTATCCAAACATCTCCGCCAGAGGCACTTCCGCCTCGATGGTGCAGAGATTGCCTTTAGTTTCCATGCCTTGGATGCGGGCCCGGCGACGATTGAGATCGCCCATGATGTCGCCTTGGAATTCATCGGGAGTGATGTTTTCCACCTTCATGACAGGTTCGAGCAAGATGGGTTGTGCTTTCTTCAAAGCGTCCTTGAAGGCGAAGATTGCCGCCATTTTGAAGGCGAGTTCGTTGGAATCCACGTCGTGGAAACTGCCGTCCACGATGTCGACATGAACGTCGATGACCGGATATCCGCCCACGACGCCGTTGAGAGTCGCTTCGTTGAGGCCCTTGAGGACGGGCGGAATGAATTCTTTGGGAATGGCACCGCCGACAATCTTGTTTTCGATCGTAATGCCTTTGCCCCGTTCGTTCGGGGTCATCTTGACGACCACGTGACCATATTGGCCCCGTCCGCCAGATTGTTTGACGAGTTTGCCTTCGCCTTCGGAGGACTTGAGAACGGTTTCCTTGTAAGCAATTTGCGGTTTGCCGGAATTGGCTTCCACCTTAAATTCGCGGAAAAGTCGGTCGCGGATAATTTCGAGGTGGAGTTCACCCATACCGGCAATGATGGTTTGGCCGGTGTCGACGTCGGTGTTGACGCGGAAGGTCGGATCTTCTTCCGCCAGACGCTGAAGGCCAATGCCCATTTTCTCCTGATCGACCTTGGTTTTGGGTTCGACGGACATGGAAATCACCGGATCCGGGAACGACGGGGGCTCAAGCAAGATCGGATAATCCTCATCGCAAAGGGTGTCGCCGGTGGTCACATTTTTGATCCCGACGATGGCGGCGATGTCACCGGAGTAACAAGTCGCAACATCCTCGCGTTTGTCGGCTTGGATCTGGATGATGCGGCTGATGCGTTCGCGTTTGTTGGTCCGCGGGTTGTACACCGTGTCTCCTTTGGAGAGTTTTCCAGAATAAACCCGGAAAAAGACCAACTTGCCGACAAAGGGATCGCTCCAGAGCTTGAACGCGAGGGAGCAAAATTTGCCATTGTCATCCGAATGAACGGGGATCGCCTCGTCCGTATCGGGGTTGTGCCCCTTGGCGGGAGGAATATCCAGCGGTCCGGGCAAATAATCGATCACGGCATCGACGAGGTATTGGACGCCTTTGTTTTTGAAGGCGGACCCCCCGGCGACGGGAATGAAACGGTTGGCGATGGTCTGACGCCGGATGGCGGCCTTGAGAGCTTCCTTGGAGATGGGTTTCTCTTCGAGGAAAAGGGTGCCGATCTCGTCATCGAGGTCGCACATTTGATCGACCAGATCTTGATAGGCCTTGGCGACGAGTTCTTTGTGGTCGTCGGGAATATCACGGACTTCGTAAACCGATCCCATGGTGTCATCGTCCAAGTAGATGACGGCCTTGTTATTAATGACGTCGAGTTGGCCTTTGAGATAATCTTCGCGGCCCAGAGGGATCAAAATCGGCCAGGCATTAGCACCAAGCTTCTTGCGCATGCTGTCAACGGCGGCATTGAAGTCGGCTCCGGTGCGGTCCATTTTGTTGACGAAGGCGATTCGGGGCACATTGTACTTGGTCGCTTGACGCCAGACCGTTTCCGATTGGGGCTGGACTCCGGCGACAGCGCAGAAGACGGCCACCGCGCCATCGAGGACACGCAAGGAACGTTCCACCTCGGCGGTGAAATCCACGTGCCCGGGCGTGTCGATGATGTTCACGCGCATGTTGATGTCTTCATACATCTTGTAGATGCCTTCTTCTTTGCGCTGGAGCCAGGAACAGGTCGTGGCGGCCGAGGTGATGGTGATGCCGCGTTCGCGTTCTTGCTCCATCCAGTCGGTCACCGTGGTGCCTTCATGCACCTCGCCGATCTTGTGGATCATCCCAGTGTAAAAAAGGATTCGCTCGGTGAGTGTGGTCTTGCCGGCGTCGATATGAGCAGCGATGCCGATGTTGCGCGTGCGTTCGAGGAGGAATGCGCGATCAGGTGAATTAGGATTTGCAGACATATGGGCAGAAATGGGATGTGACGATACCTCGGACCGGGCATCGGTCACGAAGGGAGAGCAAGCTAGAGAAGCCGTCGTGCAGGGCAAGCGAAAATTTGCGCCCTCATTCCGCTTGCACGGCCAATTCACGAAGAAAAGGAAAACGCCGGGCGAGAGGCGAAGAGGGATTGAAAGACATCGCGGTGGGGTCTGGCCTTCCTAGCCGAGAAGAAGTCAGTGGTCGTTTTGTGCTGGGATCGGGGTTGCTTGCTGATCCAATGAACGCAAAGGCGGTCGCTCAGACGGCGGAACATTCCCAGGAAGGCATGGAGGAAGGCTTGCGGACGCGGCTGAGGTCGTCGAGATGACTGACTTCGACCGAATCGGTCTCTTTACCATTGGTGACACGGACGCGGCGGGCGGCTCGTGCGGCCAGATTGGAGGAGGTCCGATCCGGCAAAAGCAAAAATCGCGCATTGTTGACCACCAAGGCCAGCCGCCTTCTGCGTTGCTCCTCACTCCATACCGGGTCTGTTCGCCAACCGCCTGAAGATCCCCGAGATAATGAGGCTCATCGAGAAGGGCCTGGGCTCTCGGCTGCTCGTTTTCTCCCTAAACCGAATCCAAAATATGCTGCAATTAACTTCAATTTTAACCCATTCGAAGGCAAGATACGCGAATGCACCTCCCCCAACTGATCGAACGCAAACGGGACGGCGGCACTCTCACCTCCGAGGAAATTCGCCAAATCATCACGGCATTTTCCGAGGACGAAATTCCGGACTACCAAATGAGCGCTTTAGCCATGGCGATTTATTTTCGAGGGATGGATCCGCTGGAGACCGCCACCCTCACCGCAGCGATGCGGGATAGCGGGCGAGTGTTTTCCTGGCCCGAAGATGCGCCCCCCCGGGTGGACAAACACTCGACCGGCGGAGTCGGCGACAAGGTGTCGCTCGTGCTCGCTCCGCTCCTTGCTTGCGACGGACTTTGGGTGCCAATGGTTTCGGGCCGCGGTTTGGGGATCACCGGGGGGACGCTCGACAAACTGGAGAGCATCCCGGGATTTGACGTTCATTTAAATGAAAAACAATGTCGGGACCAAATCGAAAAGCTGGGGCTTTTTATGGCGGGCCAGACGGCGGATTTTTGCCCGGCGGATAAAAAACTTTATGCCCTCCGGGACGTGACCGGAACCGTTCCTTCGCGGGAACTCATCATCGCCAGCATCATGTCGAAGAAGCTGGCCGAATCCCTCGACCGCCTCGTGCTCGATGTCAAATTTGGCCCGGGAGCGTTCATGAAAACCTTGGCCGACGCCCAAAAGCTGGCAGAAGGCCTCCAATCGGCCGGAGCGGAGAATCACATGGTCACCAAGTATCTTCTCACGCCCATGGCGGAGCCTCTGGGGCAGACGGTTGGGAATGCGCTTGAGGTGACCGAAGCGGTGGAAACCCTCCAGGGCCGGGGACCGGAGGATTTCGTCAAACTTACCTTGGATTTGTGTGAAAAAGTGGCCGACTCGCCGCGCGAAAAACTGGCGGAATGGCTCAATGATGGCACAGCCTGGCGGAAATTCACTGCCCTGGTGGAGGCCCAGGGCGGCGACGTGGGGACCTTGGAAACTCTTTCCTCGGCCGTGCATGTCGCGCCGGTGATCGCGCCTTTTCCGGCTCCGCAAGCTGGCCGTCTGACCAAACTCGAGGCCGGCACCATCGGGGCAGCCAGTGTACAATTGGGAGCCGGTCGCAAACGAGCGGGGGAGGCGATTGATTTTTCCGTCGGTTTCAGCGGTCTTCGCAAATGTGGTGACTTGGTGGAGAAAGGGGAGCCGCTCTTCTGCATTCACGCCCCCAGTGAAGAGGCTTTGGCGACGGCCATCGACGCGGTCACCAAGGCGATCGAAATCGAAGACGTCTGAACATTGGTCTTAAGCCATCTCGCCCGGGTCGGGAAAGCGTTTGATCGCTTCCAGGAAAATCGCCCCCCCTCCGACCAAGAGGAGGGCAATGAAGAGGGCGGCGGAAAATGAGAAAGGTGTCAATGTCATTGATTCGCTTTCCACCATCGTCTTGGACCTATAGGAATATCCTTCCTATGATGAGTGAGAAACGCACAACTTTTGTTCGCCGCCTAGGAAGTACCCTCGGCCTTTGGACTCTGATTGTGGCGTCGATCGCGGTGGGTTCCGACTGGGGATTTTTCTTCCTCATTCTCTTCATGGCTTTGGTGGCGCTCTACGAGTACTTCCACATGGTCAAAGAACAGGGGGCCCCGGTGTTCACTCTCACGGGAATGCTCTGCGCCGCAGTCTATTTGACCTGGAGCTTTCTTCATCTGCGCCGCCATGGGGGCGCGTCCTCGCCGGATTTGGAGGTGGCCGTGTTGGTGGGATTTCTTTTTATCATTTTCGGCCGGCAAATGTTCCGGGCCGCTGCCAATCGTGAGCCTTTGGAGGCGATTGCCTACACCGTCTTCGGGTTGTTGTACATTCCCTGGCTTTTCAACTTTGTGACCAAGATCATTTACCTCTCGCCGCCGACCGCGACGGGGGAATCGACCGGGCAATATTACGTCATTTTTCTTTTGTTGGTGACGAAGTTCAGCGACATGGGGGCCTATGTGTTCGGGAGCCTCTTTGGGCGCCATCCCTTTGCACCGCATATCAGCCCGAAGAAAACCTGGGAAGGGTTTTGCGGAGCCTTATTTTCCGCCTTACTGGGAAGTTACTGGCTCTATGCCATGATCCCGGATCGGCTCCCCGCCCTGCGGTTTGCAGATGTCACCATTCTGGGCCTGGTCCTCGGAGTGAGCGCCGTCATCGGCGATCTCGCGGAATCCATCATCAAACGCAGTACGCTGGCAAAGGATTCCAGCCATGTCCTCCCCGGGATTGGAGGCACTTTGGATTTGATCGACAGTGTTTTGTTCACCGCACCGCTGATGTATTTTTACCTGCGGTTTGTCATTGGGATCGCATGAAGAATTTGGTTGTTCTCGGCGCCACCGGCTCGATCGGTCAGAGCGCGCGTCAAGTCGCCCGGGATATTCCGGACCGGGTGCGGATCGTCGGGATGTCGGCCCATGCCAACTCGGAAGGCCTTCGTTTGGCGGCGAAGGAATTTCCCGAAGCCCGGACGGTCCTTTCTTCCGGGCCGGCTGGTGCCGAAGCTCTCCTTGAACTGGCCACCCTGCCGGAGGCGGACATGGTCCTTTTGGCCATTGTCGGAACGGCGGGATTGGCCCCGGCACTCGCGGCGATTGAGGCCGGCAAAGACATCGCCGTCGCCAGCAAGGAAATCCTCGTGATGGCGGGAGAAATTGTCATGGCCGCCGCCGCCCGCAAAGGCGTTCGGGTCCTGCCAGTGGACAGCGAACACAATGCCATTTTTCAATGTCTGGAAGGTCGGGATCCCGCCAGCGTGCAGCGACTCATCCTGACCTGTTCGGGCGGTCCTTTTCGCCAGACCCCGGCGGCAGAACTGGCTGGGGTCACCCCGGAGCAGGCGCTGAAGCATCCCATCTGGACGATGGGGCGTAAGATCACCATTGATTCGGCGACGCTCTTCAACAAGGGACTGGAGATGATCGAGGCTCGCTGGCTTTTTGATGTCCCCATGGACAAGGTTGATGTCGTTGTTCATCCGCAAAGCATCGTCCATTCCATGGTGGAATTTGTCGATGGTTCGGTCCTCGCGCAATTGAGTCACTCAGACATGCGCTTCCCGATTCAATATGCCGTCACCTGGCCGGACCGGGTGGCCAATTCCCTGCCGCCGCTCGACTTTGCTGCTCTCGGGTCCTTGCAATTCGAGTCCCCCCGCCGGAGGGATTTCCCGGCTTTGGACCTCGCGCATTGGGCCGGGAAAACCGGAGGCACCCTGCCGGCCGTCTTCAATGCGGCCAATGAAGTGGCTGTGCAGGCCTTCCTCGAACATCGGCTTGGTTTTCCAAAAATCTGGGAAACCGTCGCAGAGGTCATGGGCCGGGCTCCGCTCGTCGCCCATCCCGGCCTCGCTGAACTTCTCGAAGCGGACCGATGGGCTCGTGAGCAGGCGGAAACGCTGACGCGCCAGTAACCCTCTTTTTGAATGTCATCGCCAGCCACCAGCTTTCAACGTCGGTTTCAAGCCGCCACCGGATACTTTGAATTGGGAATTCTCGATGAGGCGGTCCGGGAACTGGAGGAACTTCCTCTGGAGGAAAAAAAGCGTACCGAGGTCTTGGCGCTGCGGTTGGTTCTCAGTTCGGCTTTAAAAGATTGGGACGAGGCTGCCGCCTGGGGTGAAGCTGTCATCAAGGCGGTGCCGGAGGAAGCCTCTCTGTGGCTCCAATACGCCTATGCGGTGCGCCGGGCGAATTCGATCGAAGCAGCCGAGCAAGTTCTCCTGCAGGCGATGGCTCTGCATCCTAACGAGGCGACTATCCGCTACAATCTGGCCTGTTATGCCTGTGTTTCCGGAAGGATTCCCGAGGCCAAATTGCGTCTGCAGGAAGCCTTTGCCCGCGAGAAAGAGCTGCGATCGCTCGCCCGGAAAGACGAAGACCTTCGATCGCTTTGGGATTTTGTGGAAGCGGGGAATTAATTCCGGAATGTGCGGATCGAAAGTTCAAGTTGAGCCAAGATTTTGACGAAGCGCCTCCTTTTTCTTTAATCGCAGAATAAGCTGCGAAGCCCCACCCAGGTGTCGAGTTCGGCTTTTCTGTATCGCAGGATGTGGATCGATGTAACCACAGCTTGAAGAGAAGCCAGGCTCAGAGTATTTAGGAGAGCTCCATGTGCCCGTAGCTCAGTGGATAGAGCACCGGTCTTCTAAACCGATGGTCGCTGGTTCGATCCCAGCCGGGCGCACTTCTCTTTTCCCGTGGAGAACCCCATAAATAAAGGATCTGCGGGCTTTATTGCTTCAATGGGCATTGCGCACCGTTTTGCGTGAAAACGCATAAAACACCCCCCTATATGGCAAGTATTCGGCAAGTGAATTTCCCTAGGTGGGGCCAGATACGACCAGATTTCGGCCTCATGGCTTCCCGATTGCGATGCGGCCTCATGGCTGGGGGAGAAAAAATCAGGGTGCCGGATCTCGTTCACTTGCCAGATACTTGCCAGATGCTTGCCGGATTTTGGCCCTCCATGATCCCGGAGCCATCAATATCGGCCTCATGGGGGGGCATTGACTTTCCGGGATGCTCGAACCAGATTTCAACCAGCTTCAAGGCCTCCGTGGTCGCTGGGTTTTTCCGGTCCCGGTTTAGAAGGGCTTCTTTGTGCATGTGAGTTTTCCCTTGAGGCTTTGGATACCTCGGCTATCTTCTTTTCGAAGCATCGCCGCTTCACACACACCTGTAAAACACCAACATGTCGGAACACAAAAAGCTTCAGAAGGTGACCGTTGGGACCCGGATGGCGGAGGAGATTCGCATCAAGGCCAATAAACTCACCGATACCCAACGCCAATCCCTCATGGGGCAGGCAATGGCCACGATCTACCGCGACAATCAACCGCAGGCAATGAGTGTTCATCGCCGTTGATACCAATGTTCTTCTTGATGAAGAGTTGCACGACGAAGACGTGCTCGACGCTCTTGATACGATCAGACAACGGCTCAAAGATGTCGATTTTGTAGTCACTCCGACCGTTCTTCACGAATTGGCCTTCGCTGCCCTAGAAGGCAACCCTGAGCCAAAGCGCGAAGCCGCAACGGGCGTTCTTGAGAACTTGCTTGTCCGAGGCTATCAGCCACTCAATCTCATTCCATCTGGTCACGGCATTGTCGAGCAGATCGGTTTTAAGCTGCGAGCAAATAGCATTTTGCCGGATGAAGAAGAAAATGATTCCTTCATCATTGCCGAGGCCGCTTTGACCGGGGCAACCATTTTACTCAGTAGCGATCGCCACATGCTAGACGCTCAGGAATGTGGATTGCTTCACCAATTGCTCAGTGATTGCAGCGTGGATGGAGACTCTCTTTTGATCGCGAAGCCTCGGGAAATCGTCCGGAAATTCATGCGACGTTGAGGTATGCGGCATCTCTCCAGCTTCGCACACCGTTTCCTTCTCGGATTGGGTTCTGTTCTCGCTGGTGATTCAGGCCCGCGGCCAGATTATCTTTCGCGATCCCATGAAGCCGCCCTGGCCATGTGTCGTGGCGGAGTTTCGCGTTTCAGAAACGCCATTCCTCAAGGGTGAGATTTAAAATCGCACCCACCCGCATTTCAAGTCAGGTTTCCCCAATCGCGGATTTCCCATGAACGCCATATAGTCCCGCAAGGATGCCTCGCCACCCACGCGGCGAAGAATTTGGCAAATCCGGTAGAGACGTTCAAGGCAGAGAATCAAGGTGCGCA
>Ga0209702_10002415_pt1 | contig 32654 bp, 23 predicted proteins | sample FRY01_FD_187210 | JGI IMG/M metagenome (GOLD analysis project Ga0209702, IMG submission 187210) | Freshwater microbial communities from Lake Fryxell liftoff mats and glacier meltwater in Antarctica - FRY-01 (SPAdes) (version 2) | ecosystem: Environmental > Aquatic > Freshwater > Ice > Glacier...
CGCTGGGTGAAGTTCACGAGATAGATCGGAGCCTTATTCGCCCCTACGAGATCATCGACCTGCTCGTGAAGGGCCTGCTCAGAGAAGACAAATTCCAGCGGCACCGGCCTCTTGCTTGAGCTAATCGATATCGCCGGTCGACCCGTCAGCCCGAGGAGGCGCTCTTCGATGTCGGTCGTATCGCCAAGAGTCGCCGACATGAGAAGAAACCGAGCCTTGGTCAGCAGCAGGAGAGGCACCTGCCAGGCGACGCCGCGCTCGCGGTCCGAATAGTAGTGAAACTCGTCCATCACAATGTAGTGCGCGTTCGCCTCGGCGCCGTCACAGAGGGCCATGTTGGACAGGACCTCTGCCGTACAGCAGAGCACCGGCGCGTCGCGATTGACGGTCGAGTCACCGGTCATCATCCCGACCTGCGCGGCCCCGAAGGTGTCGCAGAGGTCGAGAAACTTCTCGTTGACGAGGGCCTTGATCGGCGACGTGTAGACCGCGCGCTTTCCCCGCGCCAGCGCCAGCAGATGCAGCGCGACGGCCACGAGGCTCTTGCCCGAGCCTGTGGGGGTCTTTAAGACGACGTGATTATCCGAGAGGATCTCAAGTATCGCCTCTTCCTGTGCGGGGTAGAGCTCGATCCCGAGTTCAGTCACGTAGTCCACGAGCACCGTAAAGAGGCTGTCGATGTCATGGTCAGTACGGGAGCCGAGGCGGTCAAAAAGGTTGCGGTTCAAAGTCATCATGGGTGAGTTTTTCCCACATCCCCGTTTCGTCGGCAAGGGAGACCGCGCCGGTTCGAAATATCAGTGTCGAGCGGCGAAGGTCTCTTGCGGCTTGCCTTCAGTGGTGGGCGGTCATTATGCTGCCGGCCGCGGCGTAGACTACGCGGCCACCAGAAGCCCAAGGACGCGCCAATGCCTCGTTTTCTGAACCGTTTCGCGAGCCCGCCTCAATTCAAGAGTCTCATCCTAGGTATCTCGGCCTCGCTGACACTCGGTGTTTTAGGCTGCGAGGAGGCCGCCCCTAGCGACGACGCGGATGTCACCGCGCAACCAAGCGACGCCGTCGCGGAGACCACCCAGGTCGCCGATATCGACCTGAGCCTGCCTGAGACGACATCCAACGACCGCGAGCTGCGCTCGGGACAGGCCGCGTGGGTGGGACACGTCACGGACGGCGACACGCTGACGGTCTGGGTCGGCGAGTTCGCACCGCACGCGCACATTATCCGGCTCGTCGGCCTCGCGGCACCCGAGTGCTTCAAAGAGAGCCGGACGACCCCCGACGGCTTCGGCAACTCATGTACCAGCGACGACGAGATCGATGGGGTCGGGTCATTCGAATTCATGAGGAATTTCGCGGAAGATAAGCAGTCCGTCATCACCTGTGAGGTCGCCGCCGGGCAGGTCTGTCCCAAGGACACCTTCGGTCGCAGCCTCGCCTACGTGGCCGTCAACGGCAAAGACGCCGCCGTCGAGTCCGCCAAGGCAGGGCACGCGCTGAGCTACGTGACCTTCTACTCGTCGAAGCGAAAGGACATCTGCGCCGGGGTCTATTCGGCCCGCGACCGCAAGGTGGGCATGTGGTCTCTCGGTACCGAGACCTACGTGATCAGCCGGATGAACGCCTCGACGCAATCTTGGTACAAGTCCCTACACGACAAGCGCTGCGACGAGGCGATGGGCCGCTGATTTTGGTTCGCTGCGGCTGACTCAAGGGACCTTCAGTGGGATCGGAAAGTCGAGCCCGCTGTCGAGCTTGACCCAGAGCGCGATGGTCCAGGCCGCGGGGTTTAGTGACGCGCCATGGACGAAGGCCGTCGGTCGGATCCCGAGGATGAGGTTCATCGTGTGTGTGATCGTGGCGGCCTTTGGGACGTTGAACGGGTCCACGGTGGTCGTCGCGATGACCTCATCCCCATCGGTGACCTCAAGGCGTGTGGCCTCAAGCGCGACGGGCAAAGACGAGTCGTTAATCACTTGCAGCTGAAATGACATACCGACGACTACGGGCTTGCCGGCGAGCCAGCCTATGGGGTCAACGTCAGGCAGCTTGATGTCCACCGAGCCCGGGATGATGCGATAGGCGCACTTTAGGATCTGCGCCTTATTCGCCAGAGCCCGCGCCATATCGGTCATCGCGAGACCGCCAAAGACGAGGACGCTGGCGACAACCGCGACGGTCGCCGCGCGAAGAAGAGGCGGTTGAGGGCGCCGGAGGTCTGCGACCGACTCGAACGCGAGGGCACGCACGGTCAGCGCTGTGCCGACCCAGGTCGCGCCCACGATGACGAGGCCCTGGGTCGCGACGTTTATCACCATCGCGTTTATCGGCGGCGTCTTGAGCGCGTCGGTGAGGGCGTTGACCCCGACGATGATGAGACTCGTCGCAGCCCCAAAGATGATTGACATCAAAGGATTACGGCGAATAACCCGGAAGACACCGCGATAAGAGATGCGCCGGCGGAAGAGCGCGGGCGCGATGAAGTCGACCGCCCAGGTCCAAAAGAGGACGGCGTAGGATAGGACGACGGCCACCGTGCGGCGGGTCGGGTCGGTCGACTGTCCGACGGCGAAGACGACGACCGCGAGCGCGATATAGATGACAAGTAGCCCAATCTCTTCAATGGCTTCACGCCAGATGGGGAGATCCTCGCGCGGGGGCTGGAGGTCGCCGCGATGTTTCGCGAGATCGGACTCAACCGATTGAGATAGCTTCTCTTTGACGAAGAACAGCAGGAGCGACACCACGAAGAGCCCGACGGTCGCTGTGAGGTTCGCGACGAGGGCCTGGGACTGAGACCGAAAGACGACATCGAGGGCGAGCTCTGCGAAGGGCCTAAGCTCGTCGGGGAAGAGGAAGGCCTCAAACGCGCTGCGCAGTCCGCCACCAAGGGCGTCGATGAGGGCCGCGACGGTCGCTAGGACGGTCAGCGCGAGGGCCAAGTAGGCGAAGGACAAGCCGACGGTCTTCGGCCGCATCGCCCGGATGACGGCCCACAGCGCATAGAACGGTGCGACGACCTGCCGCGGGATCGAGAGGCGCCTAGACGCGGTGGTCATATGAGGTCAAAGCGCCAGGCGCGGTGGATCTTGCGATCGCGAAAGTCCGGGGGGACGCTGCGCGTGCTTAGCTCTTCGACCCGCAGGGCGAGGCCGGACCGTTGGAAGGCTTCGAAATCTGGTTTGAATTTTCGGTTGTTCGTCGAAAAATAGACGACGCCGCCGGCGCGCATGAGTCGAAAGACGTCGCTGAGGAGGCGCGGGTGGTCGCGCTGAACGTCAAAGACCCCCAACATCTTCTTCGAGTTGGAAAAAGTCGGTGGGTCGACGATCGCGACATCGAACGAGCCGGCGGGCTGCTCTGGCAGCCAAGCCGTCACGTCGGCGCGGACGAGGGTGTGCTCGCGTCCCGCTGAAAATCCATTCAACTGCAGGTTCGTCTCAGCCATCCCTAGATAGTTGCGGTTCAAATCAACGCTGGTCGTAGACCTAGCCCCGCCGGCCGCCGCGTGCACCGAGAAGGCCCCCGTGTAGCAGAATAGGTTAAGGATATCCTTGCCTTTAGCGGATGCCCCGACCTCTGTGCGCAGCGGACGATGATCTAAGAAGAGCCCGACGTCTAGGTAGGCTGCGAGGTCGACCTCGAAGTGAAGCCCCCCCTCGACCACGGTCCTGAGGGCCGGCTCCGGCGCAATGCGGGTGTACTGCTCGGCGCCTTTTTGAGGCGCCCTGATCCGCGAGAAGATCTGGTCCGGGGGGACGTCGAGGGCCTGAGAGGCCGCGGCCTCCATAGCGCCTAGCCACGCCGAGCCGTCACCGAGGTCAGGCGCGAGACGCGGCGCATACCAGGCGATGACGAGGGCGTCACCGTAGCGATCCACGGCGAGCGGGAGCTCAGGGATATCGCAGTCGTAGACGCGAAAACAGGACACGCCCTCGCGGCGCGCCCACCGCGAGAGGTGGCGGTCGTTTTTGCGCAATCGATTGGCAAACATCTCGGCTTGCTGCTCTGTGCGCCCGGCCACCTGACCGCCATCGTCGCCCGCCTCATTCGGCGCGGATTGAGCCACCGGGTTAGAGGATGCCGATGACGGACAAGAGGCCAAGGACAGCGACGACGGTGCCGCCGACCATGAGGCCTAGCTTATCGCCGACCTTCTTGCGGGCGCGCCTCTGCTCGCCGAGGGCTTTGCCGTTAGCCCGCGGGATCATGCCGAGGAGGGGAATGCCGGCCGCCGAAGAGAAGAACCAGAGCAGCGGGTTTTGACCACGTGTGAACGCGATCACGGCGGAAGCGATGCCAGAGCCGATGACGATGTACCAGAACATGTGGGTTTCCTTTTCGAGCGGGAGTGGCGCGAACCGCGAGGCGGCGAAATCGAACCGAGGTTCGGGGCAAGATCTATCCACAAGGGCGCCGAAGTCAAATGCCGGCTGGCTTAGTCTGCCGATCATCAGCCTCGCGGGGTGTCCGGAGGCTGAGGACCGACGAGGTCATCCGCCGCGCACGCGGGCCACGACAGGAAGCTTGGATGGGCGCCGTTTCTAGGGTATTTAACCGGCCCCGCGCACGCGGGCAGAAGCCTTAAGGAAAACGCGATGCAGGAAAAGAGCGCTGTGATAAAGATCGGGTTGCCCAAGGGACGGATGCAATCCGGTGTTTTTCAACTACTTTCCGACGCCGGCATCAACATCCGGGTCGACGAGCGCGGCTACCGCCCGGATCTGGGGCTCGTCGGCTACGACGCCAAGATCCTCAAACCACAGAACATCGTCGAGATGCTGCACGCCGGGTCGCGAGACCTTGGCTTTGCCGGCGCCGACTGGGTCGCCGAGCTGGGGGCGGATGTGGTCGAGCTCCTCGACACGCGGTTTGACCCCGTGCGAATCGTGGCGGCCGCGCCCGAGACGATGCTGATCGACGGCGCCCTGCCCAAGCGGCACCTCGTCGTCGCCAGCGAATATCAACAGCTCACGCGCAAGTGGATGGTCGCACAAGGTCTCGACGCGACCTTCGTCCGCTCCTACGGCGCGACCGAGGTCTTCCCGCCCGAAGACGCGGACGTCATCGTCGACAACTGCGCGACCGGCTCGACGTTACGGGCGAACCACCTCGCGATCCTCGAGACGCTGATGACCTCGTCGACGCGCCTGTACGCCAACCCCCGCGCGCTCGAAGACGCAGACAAGCGCTCGCGGATCGAGGACATGCTGATGCTGCTTCAGGGCGTGCTCGAAGCCCGCCATCGCGTAATACTGGAGGTCAACGTATCGGCCGCCGATCTCGAGGGCCTCATTGCGGTCCTGCCTTGCATGCGTCAACCCACGATCGCGCGCCTTCATGGCGAAGACGCCTACGCGGTCAAGGCCGCCGTGCCACGCAAAGACCTGCCGACCCTCATCCCCGCGCTGCGAGCGCGCGGCGGCAGCGACATCATCGTCGCGCGCCTCACCCAGATCGTCCCCTGACCCACACCGGATGACCATGCCTTCTCCACGTCCCAACGCTGCGTTCGACGGGCTCAACGCCTATAAGACACCGCGCCATCGCGCGCCGGTGGATCTTTTGTTGAATAGCAACGAAGGACCGCCCCCGCCGGCTTCGCTGATGGAGGAGGCGCTGCGCGACATGACGGGCACGCTCAACCGCTACCCGTCAACCGCCGTGTTAGAGGCGGAGCTCGCCGCGCGCATCGGCGTCGACGCGAGCCAGGTGCTGGTCACGGCCGGCGCCGATGAGGCTATTGACCGCGCTTTTCGCGTCTTCTTGGCGCCGGGCCGCCGCCTCGTGCTGCCATCGCCCACCTTCGTGATGCTCGCGCACTACGCGCGTCTCGCCGGATGCGACGTGACCGAGGTCCCTTGGCCGGGGACAGACTTCCCAGAGGACGCGGTGCTGGCGGCCTGTACGGCCGATGTGGCGGCGATCGCTTGTGTCACGCCGAATAACCCGACCGGCGCGATCATCTCACCTGAAACGATTCGGCGCCTGGCGCGCGCCAACCCAACGGCGATGGTCTTCGTCGATTTGGCCTACGCGGAGTTCGCGACGCGCGACCCGATGACCGAGCTCCTCGATATCCCAAATGCCCTCTTTTTTCGGACATTTTCGAAGGCTTGGGGGCTGGCGGCGGCGCGTGTCGGATACGCGGTCGGGACGGCGCAGGTCATCGCGTGGCTGCGCGCGGCGGCCTCGCCCTATTCGGTTCCCCAGCCGTCGGTCGCGCTCGCCCTCGCCCTGTTGCGCCTAGGCCCATCGTTTTTGGCCGAGCGAGTCGCAGCAATCGCCAGTGAGAGGGCGGCTATCCTGTTGACCCTGGCGGGCCTTGGGGTGAAAGCGATCCCGTCCGAGGCCAACTTCGTCTTCGCGACCTTGGCCACCTCGGCCCACGCGGCTTGGCTTGTGGACGCGCTCGCGGGACTCGGGATCTCCATCCGCGGTTTCGCCAGCCACCCCACCCTCTCACGCTCCGTGCGGATCACGTGCCCGGGCGACGCTGACGCGCTTAGTCGCCTCACACGCGGCCTCCAGGCGGCGATCGAGCCCCGTCGGCGCATCGTGGAAGATCCCGCGGCCCTTGAAACTTCCACGGCGGGGCCGACTTGGTTCTTGTCCAGGGACCCGGGCCGCCTCGCTCGCGCTCGCGCCCTCGGCGCGGTCCCCATTGGCCTCGACGCCGACGGCGCGCGTTCCCCGAATGCCGACGCCCTCTACGCTGCCGGCGCCGCCCGCATCGTGACCGACCTCAACTCCTTCGAGGAATCCCTGCTGTGACCGACCACCCAAACGCCCGAAGCGCCGAGAGGCAACGCACGACGGCCGAGACGAGCATCACGCTCAAGCTCGTCCTCGACGGCCATGGTTTGCACACGATCGACACCGGCATCGGTTTCCTCGACCACATGCTGCGCACCCTCGCCCGCTTCTCGGGCATGGATATTGAGTTGACTTGCAAGGGTGATCTCCACGTGGATGATCACCACACCGCGGAAGACACAGCCCTCGCCCTCGGCGCCGCCTTCGACACTGCCCTCGGTGACCGCGCGGGTATTATGCGCTTCGGTCACGCCTATGCGCCGCTGGACGAGGCCTTATGCCGCGCCGTTGTTGATCTATCTGGACGCCCGCACCCCGCGGTCGACCTCGGCTTTGGGCGCGAGCAGCTCGGACAACTCGCGACTGAAAATATCACGCACTGGTTTGAGTCCTTCGCGATCGCGGGACGAATGGCGTTGCATGTGGACGTCCTGAAAGGCAAAAACGACCACCACCGGGCAGAGGCCGCGTTCAAAGCGACGGCCCTCGCCCTCCGACACGCCATCACGCGCACGGGCGGCGGCATCGCCAGCGAAAAGGGCGTGCTCTGATGGCGCAGACCGTGACCCTCATTGAGACGGGCGTCGCCAACATCGCCTCCGTCCGTGCGGCGTTCAGACGCCTCGACGCCGAGCTGACGCCGGCCCAAAGCGCCGAGGAGATCGCGTCCGCGGACCGCGTGATCCTGCCCGGCGTTGGCGCTTTCGCCGCCGGCATGGCCCACCTGTCTCAGGACGGCGTCGGCGAGGCACTCAAGGCCCGGATCGCGGCTGGGAGACCGACGCTCACGATCTGCCTCGGCCTTCAGCTGCTCGCCGAGAGCTCCGAGGAGAGCCCCGGCGTCGTGGGTCTCGGCGTCCTCCCGCTGTCCGTCACCCGCTTCTCGGGCCCGCAGCGGGTGCCACAGCTCGGCTGGAACACGGTCGCGGCCTCACCAGAAAACCCTTGGATTTCATCAAGTTTTGCCTATTTCGCCAACAGCTATCGCCTCACCGAGGCGCCGGCCGGCTGGGACGTCGCCTGGGCTGACTATGGCGGCCCCTTTGTGGCGGCGATCCGGCGTGGCGAGGTCTTGGCCTGCCAGTTTCACCCCGAGCTCTCGGGCGCTTACGGCGCAGGGCTCCTGGGGCGCTGGCTGAAGGGAGGCTTCCGATGCTGACCGCGCGTATCATCCCGTGCCTCGATGTCAAAGGGGGCCGTGTCGTCAAAGGCGTTCGTTTTCAAGGCCTGCGCGACGCCGGCGACCCGGCCGAGAGGGCCGCGGTCTACGAACAACAAGGCGCGGACGAGCTCGTGCTCCTCGATGTCTCCGCGACGACAGACGAGCGTAGCCACGCCCTCGAGACGGTCCGCGCGGTGCGCGAGGTACTTTCAATACCACTGACTGTTGGTGGCGGCATCCGAACCGTTCGCGACGCTGAGGCCCTCCTTGAGGCGGGCGCCGACAAGGTCTCCGTGAACACCGCCGCGGTCGATAACCCGGGCCTTATCAACGAACTCAACGCCCGTTTTGGCGCCCAGTGCACTGTCGTCGCCATCGACGCGGCGCGGCGTGAGACCGGCGAGGGCTGGGAGGTCGTCGTCCGCTCGGGGCGTGACCGCACAGGCATCGACGCCATCGCATGGGCTATCGACGTCACGGCGCGCGGCGCCGGCGAGATCCTACTGACCAGCTGGGACCGCGACGGGACCCGCAGCGGCTATGACTGCCTGCTGCTGCAAGCGATGCATGACGCCGTCACGGTCCCCGTGATAGCCTCGGGGGGCGCCGCGAGCGCCGCACACCTCGCCGAGGCCCTCGCCGCGGGCGCCGACGCCGTGCTGGCCGCCTCCATCTTTCACGACGGCGACCTCACGGTCGAAGACGTCAAAATCTCTCTGAGAGACAGCGGATACGGAGTTCGATTGTGATTATTCCCTCCATCGACCTTCAACGCGGAAACGCCGTGCAGCTCATCGGCGGCGAAGCGCTAGCGATTGACGCTGGCGATCCCCACCCCATCGCGCGCCGCTTCTCCGTCGCGGGAGAGATCGCCGTCATCGACCTCGACGCGGCGATGGGTACAGGCCAAAACCGCGCCGTCATTGAAGAGCTCATCGCGAACCAGCGCTGCCGCGTGGGCGGCGGTATTCGCGACCAAGGCACGGCCGAGTATTGGCTCGACCGCGGCGCTGAGAAGATCATCATCGGGACCGCGGCGACCGCAGAGTTCCTGAAGAAGCTCCCGAAACACCGCCTCATCGCCGCGCTCGACGCGCGAGACGGCGAGGTGGTGGTCGAGGGCTGGAAGACCCGCACGGGGCTCGACGTCATTGAACGCGTCAAGGCCCTCAGAGAACATGTCGACGGCTTTCTCGTGACCTTCGTCGAACGCGAGGGCCGCATGGGCGGGACCGATCTCGAGCGGGCCGCGGCCATCATTGAGGCCGCCGGGTCGGCGCGCGTGACTATCGCGGGCGGCGTCACGACCGCCGAAGAGGTCGCGACCCTCGACGCCATGGGAGCCGACGCGCAGGTCGGGATGGCCCTCTATTCGGGAAGGATGGACCTTGGTGATGCAATCATTGCACCTGCAAAGAGCGATCGCCCAGATGGGCTCTATGCGACGGTCGTGTGCGATGAACACGGCGGCGCGTTGGGTCTTGTGTACTCAAATGAAGAGAGCGTCCGCGAGGCTGTCCGACTGAAGAAGGGCGTCTACTGGTCGCGCTCGCGCGGTGGCCTGTGGCAAAAGGGCGAGAGCTCAGGCGCCTCGCAAGAGCTTATTCGCATCGACCTCGACTGCGATCGAGACGCCCTCCGCTTCGTCGTCCGTCAGCACGGCGTCGGCTTCTGCCATCAGGACACGTGGACCTGCTGGGGCCAAGACACGGGCTTGCCGGCCCTCGCGCGCCGGTTGATGGACCGCGTCGGGTTCGCGCCGCCTGGCTCCTATACGCGGCGTCTCCTCGATGACCCGAAGCTTCTCCGGGCGAAACTGATTGAAGAAGCACGTGAATTGGCGCAGGCCCGGGGCACCGACGAGGTGCTGTGGGAGGCCGCGGACGTCTTCTACTTCACGATGGTCTCCCTCGCGCGTTCGGGCGTGCCGCTGTCCGACGTGGGCCTCGAGCTCGACCGCCGCGCGCGCAAGATCGTGCGCCGCAAGGGCGATGCAAAACCGCTGCCCCCCGAGACTTTCTTCGAGGACGGCGAACTAGGCCCGACCAAGAAATAGCCACGAGAGGCCTGACGATGCGCACCATTAAGACCATCTCGGCATCTGAGGTGAGGCCCGGGTCTCCCGCGGCGGTCGACGAGGCTACCCTCTCGGGTGCCCGCGCGATCCTGGCCGAGCTGGCCACCGGCGGCGAGGCCGCGCTCGTGGCGCTTGGTAAGCGCTTTGGCGACCTCACAGAGGACAGCGCGGTGCTCTTCGGACGCGTCGATCTCGAGGCGGCTTGGAATCGTTTGAGTACAAATGACCGCGCCCTCTTAGAGCGCACGAAGGCCCGCATCTTTGCGTTCGCGACCGCTCAACGAGACGCCCTCAGCGCGGTCGAGATCCCGATCCCAGGCGGCACAGCCGGCCACGTCCTCGCGCCGATGGAGAGGGCGGGCTGCTACGCCCCTGGCGGCCGCTTTCCCCTGCCCTCGTCGGTGCTGATGACCGTCGTCACCGCCAAGGCCGCCGGCGTGGCTGAGGTGTGGGTGGCGTCACCGCGGCCCACAGATATGACACTCGCCGCTGCATTTATTGCAGATGCAAATGGCCTGCTCGCGGTCGGTGGTGCTCAAGCGATCGGCGCCCTCGCGACGGGTGTCCTCGTACCGCCCTGCGACGTCATCGTCGGCCCAGGTAATCGCTGGGTCACGGCGGCCAAGCAGCTGGTCTCCGGCGCCGTCGCGATTGACATGCTCGCCGGCCCTTCCGAGCTCGTCGTGCTGGCCGACGAGACGGCCGAGGCTGAGCTCATCGCGGCTGACCTCTTGGCGCAGGCCGAGCACGATCCAGACGCGATCCCGGTGCTCGTCACGACGTCCAAGGCGCTCGCGGACGCCGTCGAGACGGAGCTCGGCCGACAGCTCCAGACCCTGCCGACGGCCGAGATCGCGCGCGCCGCGCTCTCGAACGGGTTCATCGCGCTGGCCGAAGACATGGACGAGGCCATCGCCACCGTGAACGCGCTCGCGCCGGAGCACCTTGAGGTGATGACGGCGGACGATCAGGCGGTCGTGCCTCGGCTGCTGCATTACGGCGGCCTCTTTATCGGCGCCAACGCGGCCGAGGTCATCGGCGACTACGGCGCGGGCCCAAACCACGTCCTCCCGACGGGCCGCACCGCGCGCTACTCTGGCGGTCTGTCGGTCTTTGACTTCATCCGCGTCCGGACCTGGATGCGCATCGACACGCCGCGCGACGCCGAGGGACTCTACCGGGACGCCGCGGCCCTTGGCCGCCACGAGGGCCTCGAAGCCCACGCCCGCGCTGCCGACCTCCGAGCACGCCGAGCTGGCGACACCTGATGCGATACCTTTGGCTCGTCCTGAGGGCGGTCTGGATCGCCTTGGTCCTCGGCGGCGCGCTGGTGGCCTACGGCATAAAGCGCCTCTTTCGCTGGGGGCTGACCCGCGAAGAGCGCGAGAGACAACGCGGTGAGGCGTTCGCGCGGGCCCTTGAGCGCCTCGGCGCGACCTTTATCAAATTCGGGCAGATCCTCTCGACGCGCCCCGATCTGCTTGCACCGGGCTATATCGCGGGCCTCGCGCGCCTCCAGGACCAGGTCGCCAAAGAAAAGCCCAAGGCTATCGCGAAGATGCTAGCGGCCGAGCTCCCCGCGGGCGCCTTCGCGGCTCTCGATTTGGAGCCCGTCGCCAGCGCGAGCGTCGCCCAGGTCCACCGCGCGCGCCTGCACGACGGGACCGTCGTCGCGGTCAAAGTCCAGCGGCCAGGGGTCGCGCGGCGCATCATCGGCGACGTGTCAATCCTCGGGTTCTTCGCGCGGATCGTGCACATACTGCCGAGTTTTCGCCCCCTGCTGTTGCCGGGCGCGATCGCCGAATTCGGGGCGGCCCTTGAGGGACAGCTCGACTTTCGATTGGAGGCCGCCAATAATCGACGTTTTGCGCACAACTTCAAAGACATGCAAGGCATCTCGGTGCCTGACCTCGTGGACGATCTTTGCACCTCCAAGATATTAACGATGCACTTCATCGAGGGCGTCAAGGCCAACGCCTGCGCGGCGGTCGGCGGCGACCGCAGGAGGCTCGCGCGCCTCGGGGCCGACACCATCCTCAAGATGGTCTTCACGGACGGCTTCGTGCACGCCGATCTGCACCCCGGCAACATCATCTTTACGCCGGACGGAAATTTGGTGCTCATCGATCTGGGCATGGTCGCCGAGATCCGACCCGAGCTCATGCGGCCTTGGCTCGAGACCTTCTTCGCCCTCGGCCAGCAGAACGGCGCCGAGGTCGCGCGCCTCTTGTACGTCCACGCCCCGCATGTGGGAAAAGTGGACTACAAACTATATATGGCCGAGTGCGTGGCGTGGTTCGACCGCTTCGCCGGCAAGCCCCTTGGCGAGATCGAGACCTCGGTCATCATCTCGGGCGTCATGAATATTCTTCGAAGACATCGTGTTCGGGTGGACCCGCGCTTCACGACTGTGCACGTGTCTCTCCTCGTGGCAGAGGGGCTCGGCAAAGAGCTCGACCCAAGCATCGACATCATCGCCTTGGCCCTACCGGTCCTGCTACGGTCATTGACCACGACCACGACCGGCATTGAGCCCAAGCGTATCGCCCCTGCGTTGGCCTAGTAGAGTAGGTCGGCCCCCTACAAGGCCATCACTCCACACCGGCGACGCGGGTCTCTGCCCCAGCGAGGCGACGGAGTGATTCCAGGTGATGGCGCGTCACGGGCCTAGCGACATCGCCGCAGCTCGCGGGCGCCTCGTCATCGAGTAGCTCGCGCGACACCCACAGCTCGTGGACCTCGTCGCTCGCCGCGTCGCGCAGGGTCACTCCGAAGCCGCTGCTCTCGGTCTCCTGAACGTGCACGAGGCGCACGCCATCGACCGCACATTGGCCGCTGGCTTGGCGATACCAATACTCGGCCGCCTGGACCTCGCAGGCGTAAGACGAACGCCCACGCATCCGGTCGAGATCCGTCAAGCGCCCCCGCAGATAGCCACGGACGATCCGCCGCGCGACCGGGGCGTCGAGGCGTCCATAGTGATAACCATGCGGAAGCATAACGATATTTGCGGCGAAACGGTGGCCGCCGACGTGGCTCGTCTGCCAGACGATGTCCAAGGTATCCTCGCGACATTCATCGACGAGGGCCTGATAAATCGGCACGCCCAGCCGCGCGCAGCAGACGTCGCGGCGCCCGTGCGTGCAGACGAGCACGAGGCGCCCGTCATATTCTTCCCATTGGGGCGTGTGGTCGATCCCGGACGCCCCGTGATGGTCGAGGCCGCCTTCATCGTTGGACCAGACGGCATCGTCAACGAAGGCCGTGACGATGGCTTCTCGTCCCTCACCGGCCTCGACCTTGAAGAGGCGCCGCCGGCCGCTGCCGCGTTGGCTCTCTCCGTCGACATTACGGGGCCGGCGGATGAGCTGTAGCCTGCGTCCCTGCCCCGCCGCGAGCCACCCGCGCGCTGCGGTGACAAGGTGCGCTGGCAGATCCGGGCTGTCGATCGCGTCCGGGGCCCAGGGGCCGTCGTGTTCAATCAGAAGCCACCGCGTGACGCCCGCGAGCGCCGTGCCGAAGAGCGGCTCACCGACGTCGAGGGCCATCCGCGAGCAGCTCGCCTCCGGCCGTGTCGTATTCGATTCCATCTTGCCTCACCCGCCCCATTCGCGGCACCTAGGTCCGCAGCTCGGCAGAGCCGTAACACGAACCCAGGGCGCCGACAAAGTTCGCCGCATGTCGCCGTCCGTCAGAAACTCCAAGCGCCTGAGGCACCCGCAGAGCCGGCCGCGCCCGCCGAACCGCCTGGGGCTGCGCCACCGCCCGCGCCGCCCGTGCCGACCTCGCCGTCCGCTTGCGCGGTGTTGGCGGTCTTCCACCCCGCGAGGTTGAGGGTCCCTTGGCCGGTGACGTAGACCGCGTAGGAGACACCACCGTTGCCGCCGGCGCCGCCACCCCCGGGCCCTCCACTGCCGCCCTCGCCACCTTTGGAGCCAGGCGTCGCGCACCACAGGGTCGTGCCAGGGGTACCGCCGCCGCCGCCAGAGCCGCCGTTGCCGCCTAGACCGCTGACACCGCCGTTGCCGCCGCGGCCACCGATGCCCCCAACTCCTTGGTGTACCACATTACTCGCGAGGCTCGGTGCCGAGGTCTGGGAGGTCAGGTTGATAAAGAGCCCAAAGGCACCGCCAGCACCGCCACCGCCGCCGCCGCCAGCACCGCCGCAGCCGCCAGCACCGCCGCCGCCGCCCGAGCCCCCGAGATCGGTGGTCGCCGAGTTTGTGCAGCCGCCGTAGGTCTCGACGCCGCCGCCAGCGCCGCCGCCGCCGCCGCCCGATCCATTGCCGCCGGCCGCGCCGCTGTTGCCGACCACCCCCTGCCAATGACCGCTCGCGACAGAACCCGCCGCATTGCCTGCCGCGGTGCCTGCCCCACCTGCCGCGCCGCTGCCGCCGTTGCCGCCGTCGGAACCGAAGGTCCCTGTGGGACAACCCGTCGCGCCGGGCTGCCGGCAGTTGCAGCTAGTACCACTTGGATCGATGGCGCTGGCGCAACCACCGCCGCCCGCCGCGCCACCCGCGCTGCCTCCACCGGCTAAACCGCCGTTATTGTTGTTCTGCGCGAAGGTCATGTCCGTGGCAGTGCAAAGATTGGAGTTAATATTATAATCGGGGCACAGGCTCGACCCGCCCTTGCCGCCAGCCGTGTTGGACCCACAGGTGCTATTCGCACCCGCGGCCCCACCGAGGTTGACGTCATTGACATCGCACTGCTCGTAGCAGTTCACGTTCGCCAGCTCACGCGCCGCGCGACCATTAGCGCCGCTCGTGCCCGCCGTGCCCGCAGTTCCGGTTGACCCCACGGCGCCGGGACCACCGCGCCCTGGCCAGAAGATATTGTCGCGAATCGTGAGCCGACTGTTGCTGTCCGTGACTAAGAAAGCATAACTATTTTCAGAAGTTCCCGACGCGATTTGGCCATAGACCACGAACCCGGAGAACTCCGTCGCGGTGGTCTTGATGCCAGCAGCGCTGACGGTCATGCGGTGACCAGCTGTTTGAGTTCCGAAGATAGAAGTGAGGTTCGACGCCGGAGCCCGCGTCCAAGTAAGCGGGTTATAGCCGCCAAGCAAACTCACACCCTGTTGCAGCACCAAGTTTCCGTAGTAGGCCCCGCCAGCCACCAAGAGCCGGGTCTTGGATGTCGCGGTCGCGCGCCCTTGGCCGTATAGAATCGACCTACAGGGGTGGCGGTTGGAACCAGTCGCGGCCGGCCCGACGCCGCACGTGGTATCGTCGGTGCCGGCAGACTCGGAGACGTAGATGGCGTTCGGATCCAGCTCAAACTCACACCCATCGTTTGGAATTTCATTGAGATTGTAGAAATCCCCGTTGCCGGCGCAGAGGGCATCGCCGGGTTTGCAACACTTGAGGGCGCAGCTCGGCGATCCGCCGCCGGTACCGCATACGCCATAGCCATTCGCCGCTGAGGCATAGATTGTCCGACAGTTGGTGAAGCAATTACCACAGGTGGTATCGCCGACGTAGACCCCGTTCTGCTTAAACGACTCGTCTGTCTGACCGTCGCAGTTGTTATCAAGTAGGTCACAGATCTCCGTCAGCGCTGGCCCCGGCTGCACAGAACAGGCCAGCGCGGTCCCGCCGTCGGCGCAAATCTTCGTGCCAAAGCGCTGGCACAGCCCGACGCCTGCCGAACAGACGGCCCCCTTGTCCTCAAAGATCTCGTCGACCGAACCATCGCAGTCGTCGTCGAGCCCGTTACAGAGCTCGCCGCTGGTCGGCGCAGGCGCCACCGCCGAACATGTCAGCGCCGAACCATTGGTGGTGCAGACGTTGATACCCGTGACCTGACAGACGCCCAGGCCGTCGAAACACGGCGCCCCGCGCGCATCCCAGCGTCCGTCCGCCGTGTCGTCGACGACTCCGTCGCAGTCGTCGTCGACGCCGTTGCAGAGCTCCTGGCCCGCGGCCGCCGCGACAGCGTTACACCGCGTGCCGCTGCCATCAGCCTTACACTCGACGAAACCGTAGCGCAGGCAAGCGCCGACACCGGTCGAGCAGCTGCCAAAGAGGCCTGTGAAGCCGTCATCGACCGTGCCGTTGCAGTCATCGTCGCTGTAGTTGCAAGTCTCGCTGGCCGGGATCTGCCCGACGCAGCTGAGCTGAGGCGACTGCGCCGAGCAGCCGCGCACACCGGGACAGACGCCGGCGTTGTTGCGGTTCTCGCAGGCGTCGCCCCGTCCCGAGAGGTCATCGGCCGGACCATTGCAGTCATCGTCGCGGCCGTTGCAGGTCTCGACGGCCGGGACGGCCGCGGTGCAATTGGTCCATCCGTTGTTGGCCACGCAGAGCTGCTCGCCATAGCAGGTACCGACCATGTTGCTATTCAAACAGCTTCGGGTATGTCCGGCGTCGTCTGGCAGGCACGAGCAGCTGCCGCTGGTGGGTAAACACTGCATCGACGGACCAACATCCTCGCAACTAAAACCCTCTGGGCACTGGCCCGCAGGGAGCCCGCGCGCGTTCCCGGCTCCGCAGTCGCGGCCACAGTAGGACCCGTCCGCGCCGCTAATGCAGAGGTCCCCGGGCGTCTGGCAGTTGGCGTCGCTGGCGCACGGCGCGCAGAGGTTCTCGCCCACGGGCAGACAGGTCAGCGGCCCGGCCGCGTAAAAGCCGGCGTCGCAGGTCGCGACCTGGCAACGCGCCCTGCCGGCGGCCACGGCGCACTGAGCCGTCGCGTTAGGGATGGCCCCGTCACACGAGATGCCGCACGAGCCGCAGTTTTCATCATCGACGTAGCGTCCCGCGGCGTCACGGAACGGGGTATCCGCCGTCCCACTGCAGTCATTGTCGAGAAAGTCGCAGATGTCGGCGCTGGGATTTGGCGCGTTGCATTGCCACGCCACGGCGCCCCCGGCGTTATTGCAGAACCAAGTACCCGTGCAGGTCCCCGTGCCGGCCACTGTGCGAGCGCACGGTTCGGTCGGTGGCGTCACACCATCATCCACCGAACCGTTGCAGTCATCGTCGACACCATTACAGACCTCAGCCGCGGGAGCCCGCGCTGTACAACCCGACCAGCCGGCCGTGCCGCTGCACACCTCTTGGCCGAAACAGACCCCAAAATCGTTGTTCTCATTACAAGTTCTCCGCTGCCCGTCCGTCCGCGCGTTGCACACGCAAGAGCCAGTCGTCGGCAGGCATCGCCGGGCGCCTCCGAGGTCACCGCAGGCATACCCCGGCTGGCAGGCCTCGGCCGCCGCGCCGCAGGGCGAGACACACACGCGCTGGCCGTCGACGTCCGCACAGGTCCCGCCATAACACTCCGCGTCCCCAACGCATGGCTGACACGAGACGTCCGGGGGGAGCCCGCACTGGAAGCGCCCGATCGGGATATAGTCGGTGTTGCAAGTGTCGACGACGCAGACGGGCTGACCCGCAGCCTCAGCGGAACAGGTCGCCGTGCCGTTGGCGATGCGCCCCTCGCAATTATTGTTGCAAGTCCCACAATGTCCATTCCGGGTCCACGCCCCGTCAGCGGCCTTGAAGTCCTCATCGGTTGTGCCGTCGCAGTCGTTGTCGATGAAGTCGCAGGCCTCGGCGGCGGGGATGCGGGCGTTGCAGATGAGTCCGCCGGCGCCAGCGCAGACACGGAGTCCTCCACAAGAACCCACCCCTTCAACGCTATTTTCGCAAGGCTGGGGTACATCGAACCCTTCATCTATAAGGGCGTTGCAGTTGTTGTCGAGACCATCACAGACCTCGGCGGCGGGCTCGCGTGCGTTACAGCCGACCCAGCCGGCCTCCGGATCGCAGGTCTCGACCCCCGGGCAGGCTCCGAGCGAGTTGTCGACGATGCAGGTACGCAAATTTCCTTCAGATTCAGACGTGCAATCGCATCCACCTGAGCGCGGCTGACAATAGCTGCCTTCGCGGATACCGCCAGGATCCGCCGCGCACTCGTAGCCGTCGGCGCAGTCCCCCGCGACCTCACAGGTTGGCGCGCAGCGGCGTCCGTCGGTCAGGTCGAGGCAGGCGCCGCTCGGGCACTGATAGTCCGCCTGACAGGGCGTGCAGGTCCGGCGAATGCGCGGCAGGCATAAAAACACGGGATCGCCGCTGCCGATGACGACCGAACGACAGTCGAAGCCGCCCGGACAGTTTAGGGTACAGACCTGTGTGCAGAAGTAGCCCTCTTCCCCCTCCACGCAATAGCCCGATAGGCAGTCGCTGTTTCCCTGGCACGGGGACAGAAAAGCGCCCGGCTCGATGGTCGCGTCCTGGCTCGCATCTGCCGGCGTTGACCCGTCGCCGCCGAACAGGTCGGTCGCGGACAGGTCGGCCGCGGCGCCGACGTCCTGCAGGTCTTCTATCAACACCACGTCGGTCGCGGCGTTGCCATCGTCATCACCGGCGCACGCACCCATGTAGAGCCCGAGGCCCAATAGGGATGCGCCAAATATCCCACACCGCACACTGGCAAAACATCCTGAAAACATTGACCTTCTCCCTTTCACAGGGTCCTCCGTTGGCCCGCTTAGCGGGGCACACCCGACGCACGTCTCGATTATCGTCGATGATACGCGACAAGCCCCCGTCCTGCCAAACGAACCGACCGGTGCAAGAATGTTGATTGGTTTTTGTTGAGCGCAGGCGTCCACGTCGGCATGATGGCGCGATGAAAATGCTCGCACCGCTCTTCCGTCATGTCCAAGGTCCCTCCAACCGCGCCCCCGCTTTGGGTGCCCTCCTGGTTTGCGCGATCGCCGCCTCAGTCACGGGCTGCGACCCAGCCCCGGATGTAGGCGCGGTCGACGCGACCACGGTGGAGACAGACACGACACCGGGTGAGGACACCGTCACGCCGCCTGAAGACACCGTCACGCCGCCCGAGGACACCGTCACGCCGCCCGAAGACACCGTCGCGCCGCCCGAAGACGCCGTGATCCCGCCGAATGACACCGTCACACCCCCGAACGACACTGTCACCCCACCAGAGGATGTGACCGCGCCCAACGACACGACCGACCCGAACAACCCGGTCCTGCCGGCGACGCGTCCTGCCGTCGCGAGCTCCCACACGACGACGCTCACGCCCTTCACTTTGGCGCCTGGCGCCGAGACGACCCGCTGCGTGGTCCAACGCCTTGATAACCCCGGCATTCTTTGGGTCTCCGACGTGGCAGCCACCCTGGCGCGCGGCTCGCACCACCTGATCATCTACAAATCGGACGAGACCGTCGAGAGGACGACCCCGTTTGAATGCGACCCCTTCGTCGAGACGCTCAAGGGCGAGACCTTTCCGATTATGATCACTCAGATCCGCAACGAGACCCTCTCCTTTCCGAACGGGGTCGCCTTTCGCTTTGAACCCCATCAAATGATCCGACTTGAGGCGCACTACCTCAACTATTTCACGGAGCAGATCGAGGCGACGGCGAGCATCCGTTTCGATGGCATCCGCGAGGAAGATAAAGTTTCAGAAGCAAACATGCTCTTCTACGGCAACCCGGATTTCAGGCTCCCGGCGCAGAGCACGTTCTCGACCCCGTGGCGCTATCTGTCTGTCCTACCCGGTATGCGTGTCTTCGCGCTGACCGGCCATACGCACGCCTTTGGCACGAACGTCGAGGTGGAATACGCGACCAGCGTGGAGACCCCGGGCGAGTCGGTTTACCCCGAGACAGACGAACCCTACCTCTGGGATGAGCCTCCGGTCACGCGCTATGAGCCCCCCCTTCAGTTCGCCGGTCAAGAGGGCTTCCGGTACCGCTGTAGCTGGGACAACACCTCCAATCGGGCGGTCTCTTTTGGCGAGAGCGCCGGAAAAGAGATGTGTTTTTTCTGGGCTTACTACTACCCGTCGCAAGGCTATCGCATCTGCATCTCGCCGGGCTCGATCGGTGACGGCGTCGCTGGAGATGAGATGTGCTGTCCGGGCCATTGGGCTTGCGACTACATCAGCTCGCAACTCTGAAGGTGGCGCGCGGCCCTTTGGGAAACGCCCGAAGCGGCTGCGCTCGATCTAGACACGACCGCAGCCCACCTAGCCTACCGACTGCGCGAAGTGTCGGCGTCAGTTATCGAGGGCGCCGTCGTTGATCCACTTGCGCAGCATAAAGATGCGGCAGCCGGCGTCGACCGGCGTGTCCGCGCCGTCCGGCATCAAGAAGCCCTCGTCGCGCGCGTGCGTATTGAAAACCTTTTGGTATAGAAAGGATGACGCGGCGTCGCCAGCGACCACGAGCTTTTTACCGCGGCCACCGGCCTTGGCGTCGGTCGCCGCGACGTCGACGAGGCGCCCGTGCAGGCCCGTAGCGAGCAGCTCGAGTCCGGCTGACGGGCGCGCTCCGTGACAACCCGAGAAGCCACAGCTGGTCTTGAAGTACGAATTCTTAAGGCTCGTCAGGGTGGGTTCAACCGTACAGCCCGGCGTCGGGCCGTCGGTGTCGTTCGTCACGAGGTCTTGTCCGACGATGGCGTCGTCCGTCGTCGTATCTGCGCCAGTGTCAGCGCCCTTGGGCGGCAGGGGCGGCGGTCCATCACAGCCGGCAAACGACGCTACCGACAGGCCCATCCACGTCGCTAAGATTGCAGTTCCACGCTTACGGCCAACCATATTTCCCCCAAGAAAGGAGACCGGCGCCATGGCCGGTCTCCTCCGGACGTTAGCCGAAGGCAGGGGCTGCGCAAAGCACGAAAGGAGTTCGCTGTGGCGGTCCCGGCTGTCCCGGAGCGCGCGACTAGCCGGACTCAAGGTCGCCGTCTGAGACTTCCGCCGCGTGTAGGGCGACGCCGGCCTTGTTTGACATCATGATGGCGACCGGGTGGAGAGGCTCGACGTGCTGGCAGATGATGCGGATGACGACAGTGAGCGGGACGCTGAGCACGACGCCGATCACCCCGAGGTACCAGCCCCAAAGGAGGAGGCTCAGGAAGACGACGAGGGGCGACAGGGACATCGCCCGGCCGAGAAAACGTGGCTCCACGATGTTGCCGAGGACGATAAAGGCGGTCGACAAGAGCAAGAAGGCCGCGATCGCCGTCGTGGCTGTCGGAAACTGAATCAACGCGACGAGCACGGGGGGGACGACCGCGATAATCGCGCCAAGGTTGGGTATGAAATAGAGGGTGAAGGTCAAGAGAACCCAAAGCGCTGGGAAGTCGATCCCGAGGGCCCAAGTGATAATCCCGCAGGCGATGGCGTCCAGCGCCGCAAAGAGGGTCTTCGTCGTCACGTATTGCTGGATGCGCTCTTGAATAATCGAAAACGACTCTAGTACTGCCGCGTGGTTCGTCGGGCGAAGGGCGGAGGCGAGCTTGGCCTTTAGTATATTTGCTTCACCAAGCATGAAAATCAGGATGAAGATGATGAGGGCAACGGTACCGAGAAACTCAAGGAGGCCGGAGAGCGCGTCCGTGGCCATACCCAGCAAGGTCTGGACCATGGAGTCGGAGGTTAAGTCACCGATCTTAAAATCGAATCCAGCATTGTGCGCGAAGCGTTCGAGGTCCGCGATGGCCTCGTTCATGCGCGGGGCATAGACGGGGAGCCTCTCAATCACGACTTGCATATTCGCGGCGAACACGAGGGGCAGGGCCACGAGGGTGGCACCGACGACGACCACCGTGGCGGCGAGCGCGAGCCCCTCGCCGATGTAGCGCTGAAGTCGGACCTGCAAAGGCCTCCCGAGCGCCGCGAAGAAGACCGCGAGGACGATCGGCAGCAGCACCGAGCGCATGACATATCCGACGGTGGCGACCGCGATCACGGCCATGACGACGATCGCGACGTTCACGGCGGTGACTTTTCCGCGCGGGGGGTTCTTCATAGGCGCGGAGCATGGCCGACAATGTCTCGCTTGTCGACGGGGATAAGGCGCTGGTAGAGGGTTCGCCAGCGTGACGGTTCCCGCCAGAGCGCGCCTGGTCCTAGCTGGAGATCCCTTTGAACACCGCCATCATCCGCGACTTCGCGTCTATCTTGCGTATCCACATCATCGCGATCGCGATGACGGCCGCGCTCGTCTTTGGACATATCCTGACGGACCGCTTCGCCCTCTCGGTGGTCATCATCGGCGGCCTCGACTGGTTGCTTATCAACCTCTTGAACCGCGTCACGGACCTAAAAGAGGACCTCGTCAATGGCATCCGCGGCACCGAGCGCATCGCGCGCCACCCAAACGGCGCGCTCGGCGCGTGGGTCGCCCTCCTCGTGGGCTCGTTCGTCTTCAGCGTCCTCGTCGCGCCCGAGATCACCGTCTGGCGCCTTGGCGTACAGGCCGTGGGTGTGGGCTACAGCTATCGCGTCGTCCCGACCTTGCGAGGTCTCGTGCGATTCAAAGACCTCTATTTTTTCAAGAACTTCATGTCCGCGTTGCTGTTCGTGACGACGGTCTTTATCTACCCCCTCGCGGTCAACGGCTTCGCGTTCGCGGGCGAGAGCGGCCCCCCATCGCTTGGGACCCTCCTCGTCTTGATCGCATTTTTCGTACCATTCGAAATTACTTACGAAATCCTCTACGACATGCGCGACCTCGACGGGGATCGCGCCGCGGGCGTCCCCACTTACCCGGTCGCGCACGGCCTCGACACGTCGGCGCGCATCATCAACTGGCTGCTTGTCATCGCGTCCGCGGCCATCGCGTTGGGTTTTTTGGCGGGCTTCGTCGGGGTCCGCGAGCTATTAATGATTGCAGCTCCTGTAATCCAATATCTCTTCTACCGGCCCCGATTTGAGCGCGGGATCACGACCGGCGAGTGTATCGGCCTCACGTGGATCGGGGCCGGGCTGCTGCTCTTCTGGCTGGTCGGCACGACGCTCTGGGACGACGCCGGCCTGCCCGGCAACATCTACCTGAACCTATGACCTCAAGACACCATCAGCCGGGCGGTAAGGTGCTTTGAGAACCAAATGAACGCCATTCAACGGTCGCGAGGTAGGGCGCGGCGACTGCGGCCAGATGGACCCAGAGGGCCCAGCGGTTGGGGCTCTCGGAGTGAGCGAGCAGCACCACAAAGACGGACGCGGCGAGCATGCGCGTGATGGCGAGCGACGCCGAGACGAGGCGGTCCGGCTGACGTCTGCGGACGATGACGACCGCGAGGAGCAGCAACGCACCCGCCGCGCCCCAGACCAGCTCGGTGGGGAGAGGTCCGCGGGCGACGAAGCGGAAGGCGCCCCACCACATGGCGACGAGCAGTAGGTGGGTCCCGCCAAGGGCCAAAAGAGGCGCTGTCCACGCGGGCAGCGCGAACCCGCGGGGCCGAAAATCCATGGCCCAGACGATGGACGCGGCGTAGGCGCCCCACCCGAGCATCCCGATGAGCGGGACGCCGAGGTAGCCGCCCTCCGCCCACCGCCACAGCTGGGCGTCAGCCGCGATGGTCTCGATGAGGGTCGCGTCGATGGTGACGGCGGCCCCGACGGCGAGGGCGAGCCTGAGCCCTGAGAGGCCCGGCCAGAGCCGCAGGACGACCGCGCGAGAGGACAGGACGACGACGGGCCAGATGGCGATCACGAGGGCCGGGACCTCGTGTAGCTTCAGCCACCACCAGTCGGGGTAGCTATAGAAACGGTATCGCATGATCGCGGTGTCTTCGGCGAACCACGCGCCGAGCGCGATCATGGCGATCTTCACCAGCAGCCCGCGTCGCTCGGTGGGGTCGGTGGTGAACCACATGATCGCGTACGCGACGCTGAGGATCACGACTGAGATGACCTGAAAAAGTTGGAGATCCATGATTATCGACCTTGGTGTTGCAATGGTCTCTGACGGGCTGCAAACCAAGGGCGCATCTCAGCGGCCATGCGCGCGGTCTGATCCGTGGGCGCCCGCCGACGACAGGAAGAGAGCTCCTCTGAGCCAAGAGGAGCGCCCCAGCGCAGCTCCGGGCAATCATTGGGGTTCCAAGCAATTTCAAGTGCCGTGGCGCGCGCCACGACATCCGCGAGCGAGAGCTCTTGCTTGCGCCCGTCGCTGCGCGTGTAGGTGAAGGTCTTCGCCCGAAGCCCGAGGGCGACCGCCTCCTTTACCCGCGCCACGTCGACGGTCTCAGCGTCCGTGAAACGCTTCGGGTAGCGCTGCGCTCGGGTCGCCAGCCCGGCGACCACGTCGATAGCGATAAGGAGGCGCATGTCCCGCGACGGCGTGGACAGGTCCTCCCAGGGGCCCGCGGTCAAGAAGATACGCTCGCCCTTTGGCATGGGGATCACCGCCCGCGCATGGGCCACGAACCAGGCCTCAGCGGTGTCGATAGACTCCACGCGGCGTGTGACCTGTTGCTCAAGCGCGCCCACAATCGCGTCTACCGCGGACGCGATCGTCATCGGGCGGGGATTGATTAGCGCGTCCATGCGCTCGTGAAAGGCTTCTGGGCCGCCCTCGTACTGCTCAGCGGAGACGTCGCCGTAGTCCTCTTTCGCAGCCTCGATTCGTGCGTCATTCCACGGTACGCCCTCGCCCCCCGACCAGCGCAGCGGTCGAAAACGTTTCCAGCCGGCGCCGGAGACGGACTCCTCGGGCGGAAAGAGGAAGTTGCCGCGCCAAAAGACGCGCTGACCCACTGTCTCGTCGGGTTGGGCGTCCACGGTCATGAGGAGGCCAGGTTGATCCCCTTGTTGGGGATGCCACTGCGCGATGACCATCGTGTGCCCATAGGGATCGGCGTAGACGGTTCCGGGCCGCAGCGAGCGCCGCGTGAGCGCGGCCGGGTAAAGATCCGAGTCCTCGTCACCTGCGGCGGTGCGAGGTGACGAGGAGTGAATGACCGCCTTCAGGCGCCGAAAGAACTGTTTGAAGGCCGCGACGCGGTCTCCGTGTTCAGTCGGGAGCGAGTTCGTCTCGAGGTTCTTTGAGCACGTCGGCGCGCGCTCTGGATTGCCCCGCCGGCATTGCCGCATCCCCATCGGCAGCCCCAGCTTCCATGCGAAATAAGCCCTCAATGTATAAGGAAAATCAGCGCAGTCTGGGTTGAGCCCCAGGCCATCTCGATCTTCGTTGAGTCCCATGTAGTTGTATAGCAAGTTTCGCTGCGGGTCTCTGACGACGTCCCCGAGGCGCCGCCATGAGAGCTCCTCCTCGCGAGCCGCCGCGAACAGGTGACCGACCCAGACCGCGTAGAAGTTCTCTGTGTCGCGCTCCCACTTGATGCGCGTCTCCCACACGGGGTCCCGACCGACCTTGAGCTTTCCCGGGCGCCGCGCCTTCAGCTCGACGTCGACGTCTTGGCACGCGACGGGCTGACCGCCCCGCGTCAAGATGGCGCGGTAGGTCCCCACCTCCGCCATGGCGATGGTCGCGATGACACCGAGGGGCTCGAAACCCACTCGGCGCGGCGCGGCCTCGACGGCCTGGCCGTCCTTGTAGACCACGAGGGCCAGGCTCGGGTCCCCGTCGGCCCCACCGGCCGAGACGGCCACAAAAGACAGCGGGTTCGCCGCGGATGGGCGGCGCGGTGCGTTGAAGATCGCAAAATCAAGGGAGTCGACGCATGCCTCCGCCGGCGCCGCCGCCAATGCCTCAAGCTCGGGCGAGGTCTGAGGCAGAAAGCCCACGAAAAATCCGAACAGATAGACAAACCCCGACACCGATCCCTCCATTTATGCGAATCAGAAACACGCGTGATGCGGTGATTATCGCCGCGATCGGCGCGGCGTAAACAAACCCGACCCGATACCTCGCGCGGATTCCGTCCCGCGGTCGTCGGAGAACCTTCGGGAGACGACTATGGACCTGCGACGCGAGCCCGCCCGATGGCCGTTAGATGGCCGAAATTAACCGGCGGTCAATCGCTTTGAATTGCGTTCCGGACGAGGGCGCTGACGGACTCGACCCAACGCGGGTGGACGTTGACGCAGGGGACGGCGAAGAGCGCATCACCGCCGGCTGCTTTGAAGTCTTCCTCCGCCCGGATACCGATCTCCTCGAGTGTCTCGAGACAGTCTGCGACGAAGGAGGGGGTGAGGACGGCGAGCCTCTTGACCCCTTTTTGAGCCAGCTCCTCTAACACGACGTCGGTATATGGCTTGATCCACGGGATCTTTGTAAGGCGCGACTGAAAGCTGACCGACCAACGCTCGGAGTCCAGCCCCAGCTCGGCCGCGACCAGACGGGCGGTGGCGAAGCTCTGCGCGCGATAGCAGGCGTGATTGGCGGGCACGAGACGATCACAGCAGGTCGTGGAGGCGAGGCAGTGCCCAGACCCGAGCTGGGTCGCGCTCACCTGACGTTCGGGGAGTCCGTGAAATGAAAAGAGGACATGGTCAGGCTTAAAGGTCTCGAGGCCCGGTCTCGCGACGGCCGCGACGGAGGCCACAAACCCTGGATCATCGTAGAAATCGCGAATGATCTTGAGCGGCGGCACCACGGGCAGGTCCTTGACTAGTTCGATCACTTTTTGAAGGGTGCTACCAGTCGAGCTTGACGCGTACTGAGGGTAGAGAGGCAGGACGACGAGCTCTTTGAGCGGATGCTGCTGCAGCTCTGCGAGCGCGGTCGCGAGGTTGGGGCGCCCGTAACGCATACCAAAGCTGACCTTCCAGCCTTCGCCAAGGGAGGCTTGTGTGGCCTCGGCGAGGCGCTGCGTCCAGGCGAGCAGCGGCGAGACCCCAGCCTCGACGCCCTTTCCCCAGATCTTGCGATAGGCCGCGGCGCTCTTGCGCGGTCGGAATGGCAAGATGATGCCGTACAAGAGGGCCGCGCGGCCGATGGGGTTCATATCCAAGACGCGCCGATCCCATAGGAATTCCCGGAGATAACGTCGCACGGCGGGGGTGGTAGGCGCGTCGGGCGTCCCCAAGTTTACAAGCAACAAACCGTTCATTCGAAGACCTCCTCGTCGACGCCGCGACATCAAGCGCGTGGGTCGTCATGGTGCACCCTGAGACCTTCGGTCAAGTACTCGACGACAACTCGCGGGTTTCTCGGCTGAACCGCCGTGTGCGTTGGACACGCAGATCGCCTCTCGTGACCGCCCTCGAGCGCCCGGACCGAGACCGCGCGGATGACGTCGGCCACGAAAAACAGTTTAACATCCATGTACTATCCGATCATGGGGCACAAGGCCGCGCGCGGCGCCCGAATCACGGCCCGCTTTTTCAGCTGGGCGCCAGAAAACAGTTCCATCGAATCGGAGCGCCGACTACATTCCCTCTATGAATTTTCGGACCTATCTCGTCGTCACGCTTCTATCTCTTCCACTCGCCATCAGCGCCTGCTCCGGGTCGGGAGTCGACATCGCGCGCGACTCTCAGGCCGTCGCGGACACCGATGATGGGGTCGAGGACGGCACGCCGACCGACGACGACGCGGTCCTGGCCGACGGCGCGGTCCTTGACACCATACTCGACACTGGCGGGGCCGACGTCGAGATCCCGCCCGACGGTGCGACTCTCGTGCAGATCCGAATGGTAAGCGACGGCGAGACGGTCAGCGGCTCTGTCACGATCGAGCTCGCGCCGGTGGGTCGTATCGAGCGCCTCGTCGACTACGTCACGCTCAAGATCAACGGACAGATCGTCCTCACCGATACAAAGCTGCCGACTCGCCTCGTGCTTGACACCACTGAGTGGGAGACCAACCGCCTAAACCTCGTGGCCGAGGCGCAGGACAAGTTCGAGCGCGGGTCGCACGAGGTCGGGCTGCGGACGAACAACCCCCAGATCCGGTTTACCGAGGTGACCCCGCGGACCACGTCGATTAAAAACGGCGACGTGATCAGCGTGGTGATCCGGATCGTGGCCCCGAACGATGTCGCCCTGACGGCAGACTTCTCGGCGCTCGACAGCGAGTTCGACCCGGCCCAATCCTACAGCTTCGCGATCGGCGGCGGCGAGTACGCGCTCACCTATGTCGTCAATCGCGCAAACACCCGGCGCGACGGTGTCTACACCATCCCCTTGAACGCGAAGCTCGGGCCTTGGGACGTCCAGTACACACTTTTTAGCCTTCGCCTTCAGAATAAGACCGTCATTCCAGTGACGATCACGAATGGCATCTTCGTCAACGCGACCCCACCCGCGGCCAACCCGGCTTGGCCAGGGGCGGCCCCGGCCGTGACCGCGACGAACGGCACGATCGTGACGGGCGGCACCTCCGTCATCAGTACGACGGTGAATGGACAGCTCCCGAATACGGACATCGTCGGTGTGATCTTGAGCCTCGACGGCCATGATGGCTACTATCAGGTCCCGGTCGACCGCGAGTCCCCACCGCTAAATGGTATCGTCGAGGCCTCGCTTCGCCTTCGCCAATATGGCGAGAACGAGCCCGTCCCCAATCGCTTGCACTTCCGCATCGCGCTCCGCGACGGACGCGGGCGGATCTCACCCTACCAAGCGCTCACGTACAACGTGATCAAGGTGGGCGGTGGTGACATCCAGTTCACGCTGGCTTGGGACACCATCGCGGACTTGGACATCCACATCGTCGACCCCTACAACTGCGAGATCTACTACGGTAGCAGGACCTGCACGCAGAGCGGTGGGCGCCTCGACCTCGACGCGAATATCGGCTGCTCGTCGGGCCCCCAAACCGAGAACGTCTTCTGGCCAGAGGGGGGCGCGCCGCCAGGCACCTACGTCGCGAAGATCAATCGCTTCTCGGACAGCTGCTGCCAATCGACCTGCAGCGGGGGTCACAATTATACGATGACCATCAACTATTGCGGACGCACCGAGGTCTATGAGGGCCGGATCCCCTACGGCCAGAGCACGACTAGCTCGGGCGCCGGCTCGAATAACGGTATTATTGTCGCGACCATCGACAACCGGAACTGCGCGCTCACGGCCCAAGGCCGGGTCCGCTACCAAGACCGCGTCTTCGACCAGACCGGCTTTGGCGCCTACCGTTGGAAATCGGTCGAGGGCGCCTTCGTCGAGCTCCGCGAGCTCGGCACCAACGTCGTGCTTGGCACGGGCGTCACAGACGCCAAGGGTGACTATCTCATCCCGTTTTCTACGAGCGCAGCCGGCTACCTGGTCGCTGTGAAGACCCGGACGAATGAGGCAGATGGTCTACGCGACATCAAGCTCTACGACCACCCGAAGTTCAAACGCATCTACGAGGTGACCTCGGCCCCGGTGATCCTGATCGGCAACGACGACGACGTCATCATTCAGGACGTGGACATCACCGTGAACCGGGCCGCCGGCGCGTTCAACATCTTCGACATCCTCCGGCAGAGCTACGATCAGGTCCGCCTGGCAACCGGCCGCGACCTCGGCGAGCTGCGTGCATTCTGGGCGACGGGGACAGACACGACCGATACGATCTACTGCAGCACCTACCTTTACAATAACGGTGTCTGCACTGAGGTCGGCTCGGTGTCGGTCCAAGGTAAGGACACGGACCGCGACGAATACGACGACATGGTCATCGCGCGTGAGTTCTTCAAGTTCGCGCTCAATCAGCTGGCGAAGGACTCCCACCCTGGTGAGGAGGCCGACGGCCGCCGCGACGATCCGCGCCGCAGCTGGACCGAGGGTGTGGCGACCTACTTCGCCGCCGACCTCCTCGGCTCGCGCTACTACGTCGATAGCCGCCCCCACGCGGTCTATATCGTCGACGATCTCGAGGATATGCAGAGCCCGTTTTCGGTCAAGACGGCCGACAACCTCGTGTCGCGCTACCTCGTCATGTCCGTCCTTTGGGATCTCTCGGACTCCGACAACGAGGACCAGGACGAGGTCGACCGGATGCGCAACGCGATCTACGACGTCCTCTTTACCCACTTCCATGAGGCCAACCTGGGCGACCGCGGTCCGGAAGGTGTTGATCTGACGGACTTCCTAGATGGATGGTTATGCGAAGGCTGGGGAATGAGCGACGCGCTCGTCCGCCTCTTGGACTACTACGAATACAACTATGACTTCGCCGGACCAAGCGGGTGCTGGACCCCATAGGGCCGCCGCGTATCGGACGAATGATGAAGGGTCCGCGGGCCCTTTTTCTTTTGATCTCTCTAGGTCTTCGGCGCGTCCACGACCCCGGCATAGACGAAGCCGGCGTTCTCGATCGCGGTCTCATAGGCGGCGAGGTCGGCGGCGCCAGACAGCGTGAGGACCGCGCGCCCCCCCTGAAAGTCGAGCGCGGCCTCGGCCACAACTCACGCGGTTCCGGTTGGAGCCGCGATGTGCGCTGGGCTGCCCAGCGCACATCGGCCAAACCCGCTAAGGCTTAAACTGACACCACGCAGATGACGACGGCTACCAAAAGCATTTTAATAGCAGGATATTATCTATTGCCCGCGTAGCACCCGAGGCGCCGCGTGTTTTTTGAGCACCAAACTAGAAAATAGTTCCATCGGATCGGGTTGACGACTACATCTTTGTGATGAAATTTCAAATTTACCTCGTCGTCACACTGCTTTCGTTGCCGTTCGCAGTCAGCGCCTGCACCGGGTCGAAAGTCGACAATGCGCAAGACTCTCAGGCCGTCGCAGACACCGATGATGGAATCGAAGACATCACGACGTCCGATGACGCGGTCGGGGCCGACGTCACGACGCGCGACGCAGACGAGGCCGACGCCGCGATCCTCGACACGACGCACGACGCAGACGAGGCTGATGGCGAGGCACCTCCCGACGGTACGGCTCTCGTGCAGATCCGGATGGTAAGTGATGGCGAAACTATCAGCGGCTCAGTGACGATCGAGCTCGCACCTGTGGGTCGCGTCGAGCGCCTCGTCGACTATGTCACGCTCAAGATCAACGGAGAGATAGTTTTCACCGATACGAAGCTGCCTACCCGCCTCGTGCTCGACACGACTAAGTGGGAGACCAACCGTCTTACGTTCTTAGCCGAGGCCCAAGATGTGGTCGAGCGGGGTTCGCATGAGATTGCGCTGCACACGAACAACCCCCAGATTAAGTTCACCGAGGTGACCCCGCGGACCACGTCGGTCAAGAACGGCGACATCATCAGCCTAGTCGTTCGGATCGACGCCCCCAACGATGTCGACCTGACCGCGGACTTCTCGGCGCTGGACAGCGAGTTTAACCCCTTGCAACCCTATACCTTCACGGTCGGCGGCGGTGAGTACACGCTTACCTATGTCGTCAATCACGCTAACACGCGACCCGACGGGGTCTACGCCATCCCCCTGAAGGCGAAACTTGGGCTGCTGGACGTCCAGTACACACTTTTTAGTCTTCGCCTTCAGAACAAGCCTGTCATTCCGGTCACGGTCACGAATGGTATCTTCGTCAACGCGCCCCCGCCCGCCACCGACCCGGCTTGGGTTAGCGCGGCTCCGATTGTGACGGCGACAAACAGCACGATCGTGACGGGCGGTACCTCCGTCATCAGCACGACCGTAAACGGACAGCTGCCGAATACAGACATCGTCGGCGTCATCCTAAGCCTCGACGGTCACAATGGCTACTACCAGGTCCCGGTCGACCGTGAGTCCCCGCCACCAAATGGTCTCGTCGAGGCGACCCTTCACCTCCGCCAATTTGGCGAGAACGAGGCCGTCCCGATTGATCTGCAATTCGGCATCGCGCTCCGCGACGGGCGCGGCAGGATCTCACCCTACCAGCCACTCATTTATAGGGTGATCAAAGTAGGCGGCGGTGACCTCCAGTTCACCCTCGCGTGGGACACCATCGCTGACTTGGACATGCACATCGTCGATCCCTACAACTGCGAGATCTACTACGGTCGCCGGACCTGCACGCAGAGCGGTGGGCGTCTCGACCTCGACGCGAACATCGGCTGCTCGTCGGGCCCCCAAACCGAGAACGTCTTCTGGCCAGAGGGCGGCGCGCCGCCGGGAACCTACGTCGCGAAGATCAATCGCTTCTCGGACAGCTGCTGCCAATCGACCTGCAGCGAGGGTCACAATTATACGATGACTATTAACTACTGTGGGCGAACCGAGGTCTACGAGGGCCGGATCCCCTACGGCCAGAGCACGACCAGCTCAGGCGCCGGCTCGAATAACGGCATCATCATCGCGACGATCGATAACCAGAACTGCGGGCGCAGAGCCCAAGGCCGGGTCCGATACCAAGACCGCGACTTTGACCAAACTGGCTTTGGCGCCTATCGTTGGAGGTCGGTCGAGGGCGCCTTCGTCGAGCTCCGCGAGCTCGGCACCAACGCCGTGCTCGGCACGAGCGTCACGGATACCAACGGCGACTATCTCATTCCGTTTTCGATGAGCATTGCCGGCTACGTGGTCGCCGTCATGACTCGGACCGATGAGGCGGAGGGTCTGCGTAACATCAAGCTCTACGACCACCCGGAGTTCAAGCGCATCTATGAGGTGACCTCAGCCCCGGTGATCTTCGTCGACAACGACGACGATGCCATCACTCGAGATATTGATATCACTGTGAATAAGGCCGCCGGCGCCTTCAACATCTTCGACGTCCTCCGCCAGAGTTACGACCAGGTCCGCTTGGCGACGGGTCGTGACCTCGGCGAGCTGCGAGGATTCTGGGCGACGGGTGCGGACGCCACGGATACGATCTACTGCAGCACCTACCTTTACAATAACGGTGTCTGCACTGAGGTCGGCTCGGTGTCGGTCCAAGGCAAGGACACGGACCGCGACGAATACGACGACATGGTCATCGCGCGTGAATTCTTCAAGTTCGCGCTCAATCAGCTGGCGAAGGACTCCCACCCTGG
>Ga0209702_10002416_pt1 | contig 32650 bp, 52 predicted proteins | sample FRY01_FD_187210 | JGI IMG/M metagenome (GOLD analysis project Ga0209702, IMG submission 187210) | Freshwater microbial communities from Lake Fryxell liftoff mats and glacier meltwater in Antarctica - FRY-01 (SPAdes) (version 2) | ecosystem: Environmental > Aquatic > Freshwater > Ice > Glacier...
GACCTAATCCAACCATTTCATCATCTTCATGACCTCTATTAAAATATATGTTGGTATTAGTGATACTATCATTGTCTTCATGACCATAATACCCCTCTTCACTTAATTCTTCACTTAATTCTTCACCCATTGCGGACATATCCACTTGTGGTTCAGGGTAGGTTCTATTTCCACCATTTAGTGGGTTTTCTATTGTCCCCAACCTCTCAGTAATATGATTACCAATTACAGATTGGATTGCTCTTGTAGCGTATTCTAATGCATTAGATTTTTTACTAAGTGATTCAAATTTATCCAACTCCTCAAAGTAATTGTAATTAGGTCCAACTTTATCAAAATTAGTCCACTCTTTCATTTTAAATAATAAATCAAAAGGTATGGTAGTTTCCATTGAATCAATTCTAGCGTCAGAGGCTGTCCAAACTGAGTACTCTTTTGGTGAAGAATAAAATGCGTATTTAATACCATTCTTACGATTGATAACAAATATTAAGACACCATCTTTAGAATATTTATGGAAATAAGTAAATGAGGATTTCATTGACGTACACCACTTAGTTCCGTAACCATAATTAATGGACGCTTCCATCGATAATGGTTTAAGGATTAACCATTCCTCATCGTTGTGTAGGATTTCTGTTTTATTTTTGTTATCTCTAACACCTTGTTTAATGTCAGCGTCATTAATAGCTAACTTAATCGAACTCCAATTCTCATAGTTATTAACATCTTTTTCAACCAAACGATTATTTTCCATATGGTCAGTAAATTCTTTTATAATACTTAATTTAGGTTCAGCCCACTGAAATACCATTTTTTTAATGATTTCTTCCAACTCGTTTTTTGGTTGACCCAATCGAGTAGACACCTTACACTTGTGACTGATACCATCGATACTATTTTTATCATTTTTATCGTATTGTATCCACTGATTAAATTGTTTTACCAAAAAAGGTGTAAACTTTTTGGTTGGTGTTGTATCTAAATTAGATATAATATCCACAAAACTAATCTCTAAGTCTTGGTATTGTTTTTTTAATTCTTTTTTTCCCATTAGTTATTATTATTTAGTAATACTTTATTTATTAATTATAGTGTAATAATCATTAAAAAAAATGGGTTTGTCAATTGTATGAACCCCCAAATGTTGTGATTAGATTTAATATGTATTTAGAGTGGTCCACATTTTTCTCATTAGCGTAACCAATTGATAAGTGCATTCCGTAGTATGGTTTTCCCATACCTAACTCAGAACGGATATCCAACAAGGGTTTTCTACTTTCGTGTTCAACAATCAACCACCAATGTTTTGCATCTGACCTAACATCTAAATCGAGTATAATGGTTACTTCGGTTCCATGATACTTAGCCTTAACCTCATCCCACTTATCAACATCACCCATATCACGAATTGAATCATTAATAAACGTTACGTGTGGTCCACGAAGTGGCCTATTTAGTTGTAGGTTGTATCTTTTTTTAATAAACCAAGAGTAATACTCTGTGGTATCATCATCATCAAAAATTACCATAGCAACACGTTTCCAATCAGCCTGACTATTATGTTTTCTTGTGACATTTTTAGGGTCAAACCATATTTTACCTTTTAATTTTACCATTTTGTTATAACATCTTTAACTCTTCTAAAAGATTATTGAATTTCTCACCAAACCCATCTTTGGTATATTCATTACTATTAATGATTTTAATAGAATCGATGATATGTGGTATTACACCTTCTAAAACCGACTTTTGAGAAAATTTCTGATATTGGTTATTGTAGTAATCAATTAAACTTCTTAGTGGTTCATCAATTGAATTACCTAATACGGAAACAATCTCATGGTATTCAAGTTCAAAGTCTTCATTATTATAAAAACATAAGTCTTCATTAATTATCTCAGATTCTAAATCATTGAAATTCGTACATATACCAAACTTTCTATTGAGATGTTTATAGATTAAATAAAACAATATAGAATCACTTCCTGTGTGACTTTTAAAATGTGTATCTTGTGTTGTACACCATTTAGTTCCGTAACCATAAACCCTAGAAGCTCCAATTGTTTTTGGTATTAATAATAACCAATCATCGTTTTCCATGATTTTAATTATATCATTTTTTACCTCACTTCTTGATGGTACCATTAGTGGTTGCATAGTGGTTAAAAAATGGGTTACAGATGTAAAATAATTTATGTCACGATATGTTACTTCTAAGTTACTAACATTTTTTTCCATCCACACCAAGGTTTCACCAATAACACTATTAATGGATATTGGATAATCTTCCTTCGCTACGTATTTACTTTTACCTTCTTTTGTATATTTAACCTTGAACAACCATGTCAAATATTTTTTATTATCAGTTGGGTCTAGGTTATAAATGTTCATAGCTGTTTTATTAGCCGCACTATATTTCAAAATTAAATCCTGTATTTTAGACATTTTTATGTAATTTTATTATTGAATAACAAATATAAACATAATTTAATGAAAAAACAAAGTATTTATAATAAAAAGAAACAAAATGACTAAAATAATTAGATTAACCGAAACAGATATTGAACGATTAGTTAAGAAAATAATCAAAGAAGAAAAAATAACGGAACTCGGTTCGTCAGATTTTATGGATAGGGTGAATGTACCAACTAAATCAAACAACACATTAACAGCTGCCATTGCTAAACTAAAAGGTAAAAGACACATTGTTGTTATCGATAAACAAGGTAGGGTTCAAGGTTATGGACCAGCTATTACCCCTGATATGGATAAAGCTAAGATATGTTATATAGCTGAAAAATTAGTTGCTGATTGGGAAGAGGAAGTTTCAATGAATGAGGTTGACCAACAATTTGATGAGGTTAAACCATTAACATTTTGTTCTAAATAATTAGTATGTTGTAAAACAAAAAAGGGACCACATGGTCCCTTTTTTTATTCTATATATCTCTAGCCATGTCCCGTTTAATATCCTTCTCTTTTAAGGACGCCCTTTTGTCATACAACTTCTTACCCTTACCAAGTACTATAACCATCTTAAATAGACCCTTATCATTCCTGAATAACTTATATGGTACAATAGTTAAACCATTTATTAATTCCTTTTCTAATTTACGAAGTTCAGACTTCTTCATTAGTAGTTTTCGTTCTCTTAATGGTTCGTGGGTGTAGTTAGTGTTTGTCTCGGGTATGTTCATTCCTTTAATAAAAAGTTCCCCGTTGTTGAAGTAACAATAAGCGTCTGATAATGATACCCTACCTTCTTTAATAGATTTAACCTCAGTACCTAATAACTTGATACCAACATTAAATGTTTCAATAAATATATATTCGTGTTTTACTTTTTTATTTTGTATCATTTCAGTATAGTTATTTTATTTATCTTCGGGTATGTTTAATATATTTTTTCGGTGTTCCCAAGACTTTTCAGCTAAAAAATAAGCATCTTCAATAGGGAGATAATTTAATCTTTTTTGTTGACCAGTCATACACGCATTGGTGTATTCACTAGCTGCCCATGATGATATAAAGTTAACCACGTATTGTTCAATAAATTTTTCTTTAGTCATCCCCATTTTTATCTTTTAGTATTGTAATATACCCCATTGTAAAACCGATTAAACCCTTTTCATCTTACTTGGGTCTTTACCCATTTTTTTAAGGATTTCGTTTCGTTCAATTTCATCCTGACCAATAATCACCTTCACAAGTTTTGTGAATTCATATTGACCCATATCATTGAACTCATCAAAAACTTCCTTTTGTAATTTAGAGTAATCACTTAATGCATTCTCATCGGTACCTAATAGTGACCTAAAATTTGCTGATTGCATCTTTAGTGAACCTGTTGTAACACCAATAAAGTCAGCTATTGACTTCTCGTCTCTAAGGTAAATTCCTTTGTTACCATACTTGGTTGTGAACATTGTTAAGATTGTATCATTCTTAGTCCATTCGTGTAATCCTAGTGTTTGTGTTCTTTTACTTGACATATCCTTTATCTTTATTGGTTCCCTACAAATATATAAAAAGAAAAGGGAAAAACCTAATGATTTTTCCCTTTAATGACAGAATTCCGTGAAAAACTCCTATTTTCTATGTTTCGTGAGCGGTGAAGTGGACTTGATACCCCATTTTCTGACTGGAAGCCAAATGTCTTAACTTAGACGACCACCGCTTATTTGAGTAGGTGAATGGAATTAAACCACCGTCTTTTCACTGGAAGTGAAACACTTTCTATTAAGCTACCCCTACTTGTTGTATTGTTGAAACCCTTCATATTACATATGACCCATCGGTTGTTTTTGTGTTTAGTAAAACCATCTACTAACCTGTGTCTGTTTCTGTATTAAGAATAATCATTTTTTTAGTTATTGTCAACCCTTAATGATTATTTTATTTTTTGTTTGTGATTTCATCCTCAACAACAATATAATAATATGTATTTTTTTATTACCAGTCAAGACATATAAGTAAACTTGAGTGATATTTATTGGTATGGAGGATAAAATATATTACGAAAGTCTTCAAATTATGGTTGATAAAGCTAAGGAACTTAAAACTAAGATTGATACTAACAATGATTATGAATCTAAAGGTTACTTACAAATGGCTTTAGAGTTATTATATATTGATATTCGTAAATTAATAAAACAAAAGGAATTATCCAAATAATGAAAATTTAATCCTTTTTTCCATTCAACATCGAACACACGGTATACCAAACAATCATAAATAAAAAAACCGAATTAGAATAGTCTAATTCGGTTTTTTTATTTATACTTTGATTAATCATTCATCATATATTTTTCAGCTACCCACGTTCCATTATTAGTACATTCAGCAAACATTTTAACAATGTAGTTACCATTGTAGTTAATTACCTTATCAAAGGCCAAAACTTTATAGGAAAACACCATAGGGTTTCCACCAGGTGTTGTAAAACTAACATTACTAATGTTATTAAAATCAGTAATTCCAGGTTGGTTCATTAATTGTTCGGCTAATAACATAGCCATTCTGTTTTCTGGGTTTCCATCTTGTTTGATGTAGAACTCCAACAATTTTGTATTACCATTAATACCCCTCACAAGTAATTCAGTCGCTACTTCTTCAATTTTACATTTTGAATCAACATTTCTAATGACTTTGATAGGCCTAACCACATCGTTTGTATTATATTCAAACATCGATTTAGCTATTGATTTGTTATTAATACTAACCTCAACTGGATAATTATCATATGGGTCACCTTTCGATATTCGACTACTAATAACCTCTTCTTCTGTTAATAGTTTGAAGTCACCATCTTTACCCCACTTCACCTTAAACTTCTCTGAAGCTTGTAACACTTGGTAGTGATGTTTTCTAAACTCCTGAACTTGTTGTGTTAGTTTACCTTCCTTAAGGTCTTGCATTAAAGAACCTTTATTCATTGGGTTTACAATAGCGGCACTACCTGTTTCCTGACCAACTTGATTAAGGGCGTTTTTTTCAACACCACCAGTAGCCATAATAAAATTAACCGCTCCTTTTTTTATCCATTTTCCTATACTCATATTTTATTTATTTAAACACCTTGATTAGTCTCATTCAGGATACCATGTAATGTCTCAACAGCTCTTTTTTGGTTCCACATACGAACTTGGTTTGGTGATTTTTTGGTTTCGGAAAACTTAATTTCCCAATCATTATCTGACCTATCAACAAACGATATCATTTCTTTACTTAATAAAACAACTTTCATCATATCGAGAACTTTATTAACTCTTTCTTCGTATTGTTCGTTATTGAACGTACTTTTATTTGTTTGTGTATCAAAATACGTATCAGCAAACTCAACACAAAAATCCACAACTGGGTTTGTTAAATTACCATCATCGTCTTTTGTCGCTGGTTGGGTTATTTGGTCATAGTATTCATTAACCTTATCAGCTAATTCATCCATCATACCATTAATATCAAAGTTTAACCCAACTCGTCGGTATAATCTCCTTGTGGATGGTAGTGTTACATCACATAATGTTTCATAAACATTATCAGATAGGCTATCAGCTTTAGATAACATAACTCTTGTGACATTATCATATAGTAAAGCCAATTCTTCTTTCTCCCAAGGTGGTAGTCCAGTTAATAACCCAGTACTTTCCCATCTTTGTAGGACATCTAAAATTTCTTCTTTTTCCATAGATTAAAACTAACGGAAATTAGTCGGTTAATAAAGGTTATCAACGGTCTAAAGCTGAAGCTTTTTGTTTTTTACCTTTACCATTTCTATTATTCTTGGTCCACACTCTAGCGTACGGTGTTGTAAAGTGTTTTTTGTATTCATCACTATCATCAAAATGTAAATGTATACCATGTTTTTGACAATAATCACCCTTGGTTCTGTCCCATTTTTCTTTATCTAACCAAGGTGTACCATCATCATCGTAACTCATTTCGGTACCATTGTCCCTATGGTGGTCAGCTATACCAAATATATGTGTATACTTAACACCCATTTCTAATAACATATCCTCAATCTCAGGTGTGATATGTGACCCAGTTATTACATGTACTTCATGGCCGGCATCATACAATACATTATTAAGTATTCGGAATGTCTCAGGTAGGTCATCTAGAACCCCATGTACATCAAAACCGAATTTTTTAACATCTAAATCACTCATATCTCTATATTGTAAAGTTGTATTAATTGTTCTAATTTGTGTTCAACATCATCCCATCTTTGTTCACCCCAAAACTGACCCCATGTTGTATTAAATTTTACAGACATTAGAAAATCTTTTTGACCAAGTATCATTTTTGATAATGGTATTCCCATTTCTGTTGATAAACCCATCATGTTTTGTTGTATCCAATTATACTCAAATACTTGCATTAGGTCAGCATCACGAATGATTTGTTGTTTTAAATCTAAATGCTCCACTTCAATAACATATGGGTATTGTGTTGATTTAATTATCCTAGACACTTCATCAACGTTAATATTGGTTTCGATTAAACTAATAAAGTGTTGAAACGACTTTATCGCTACCTCAACATTAACATCATCGGTTTCCTTACCACCTGAATGGTTTACATCATGAAATAAAGCAGCCATTAATATCTCCAACTCAGATTTCACATCTAATTGATAGAATTGTGTTGCCCCATGTGAATACCTAACCACGGTTAATAGGTGGTTGAGGTTGTGATAGGGTAGGTGATTAGAATTACTATTCTTTATAATCCATGAGAAACCTTTTTGTAACTCTGGATATTTGTTAATTATATCTAATGTTGAATCCATATTATGTATCTAATTCTTTATAAACTATTTTAGCCAAAACCGATAGTTTATCTTTGTCAGTGAGTTCAAAATCATCACCTTCGTAATTATTTATTAAATTTAACACCTGTGTGATTAATTTACCCTTTTCTACTTCTCGCCTATGTTCGTTAAATTCGTTCATCTTATTTTTTTTTAATCATCCAATGAACCATTTCTTTATAATTGACTGATGTTTTTTCAATTTGACCTGAATTATCTTTTGTAACAAGAATGTCATTTTCAGACCATTCTTGTTTTATTTCCACAAACTCTTTAGCTTCCATACCTCAACTTTGTGCGTACTCCCTAAATATTCTCCTACCATTCATATGTACTAAATTTATTTAGATAAACCAAACATTAAGGTACGTACCTTACTATGGTAACGTACTCACCAAACATAACATCTTCAATTATCTTTTCAATTATATTCCAATCCCCTTGGGCCAAACCAGCACCAATCATAGGAAGTCCAAACGTCTTACCAGAAAACTTAAGTTTCATTTCCAATAATCCACTACGTAATGCATCATAATCTAAATCCATCTTACCAAAAATACGACCATTAGTATCATATTGAGAATAAATATTCACAACAATTGGTGTAGTATTTAGTGTGTGTGAAATAGTTCCTAACTTTGATTTATCACCACGTAGTGTTTCAGAATCAACATAGAATGCTTCTGGAAAAGCTTTTTTAATTTGTGGTGCAATACCAGCACCCATTTTAATGAAACAATTACAACCATGTGCTATCACATCAAAAGTACCATCTTGACCCAATTTTATCAAATCACCATCTATATATTTAATCATATTTTTTTATTTTTGTTATCTAACATATTAAATTCGATAGTTTGGTTAATTTTAATCGATATTTGATTACTATCAAAATGTCTGATTGAACCATCTGAAAGTGATGAACATACCCAAATTGTATTTTGATGAATACCGTAATCAATTATTAAGAGTGCTTGAACATCACCAAATGGTGTATTACACAACCAGTAATGGTTATAGGTGGGTGTATAATGAATATTAGTTAAAAAGATTACCAGGTATACTACACACTGGGATTGGTATCATTTTGTGTTTATTTTTACGATTAAATGATAGGTAAATGGATAAAACCTCTTTTTCTCGTTCATTCAACATAAAGACCTCTTTATCGTCAAATATTTCTTGACCATTTTCACCATAAACCGTGTAGTCATCAACGTATTCCATAGCCCATTCTAATTCAGGATATGTAGCCCCTATATCACTTTCATCGGTTCTACCATCTCCGTGGAGTCCGTCAGTTGGTACAGCTTTAATAATGTTATCATTAACCCCAAGTGCTCTAGCTATTGTGTAAACCTCAGTCTTCATTAAATCACCGATTGGTGATAAATCAACGCCTCCGTCACCAAACTTAGAGAAGTACCCCAACCCAAAATCCTCAACTCTATTACCAGTACCACAAACCAATAGGTTTTTCTGTCCAGCAATTGCGTATAAGGTTACCATTCGTAAACGAGAACGAGTATTCGCCATTGTGAAAAAGAATTGCTCATCACTTACATCATCTGTTCTTAATATATCAACCATACCATCATATGTATTAGTTAGGTCGGTTTCAATAGATGTTACGTTATCGTAATTATCTTTTAAAAATTGGATGTGTTCCTTAGCTCGTGTTACTTGGTTAGGGTCTTGATGGATTGGCATCTCAACAACAACTAATGGGTGACCTGTTCTAGCACATAGTGTTGAAACTACGGCTGAATCAATACCACCTGACACACCTAAGACATACCCGTTTGTACCCGTTTTATTATTATAGTCAGTTAACCATTGTGTTATGTAATCAACCACAAATTGACTATTATCGTCATTCACTTGACAAGGTGTTGTGTTCTCACCCACTTCAGATTTTTTATATTCTTTGAATTCCATATTGTATTTATTATATTAATTATTTTTCCACACAAACCCAACCTTTATGTTGTTTTGTTTTACCTTTAGCTACCATATACATACAAGCTTTAGATAATCCGTTCTCATCACAAAATTTACCTAAACCACATACATCGTGTGTATTACCATTAGGGTCTGTCACTAGATATTTTTTAGACCCTGGGTTTTTACACCCTAACTTACCTTGTCTAATTTTTTCCTTACCTTCTTCGTTCATCACAAAACTATTTGTTTTACCCCACATACCATGTTTTTCACCCTTAGGGTTTTTAGTTAACATGTATTCCCTATTGGTTTTCCACATTATCTTGGACTTTTCTGATATTTTTTGTTTTATAATTAAAGCCTCCTCCTCACCAAACATATCAACATATGTTACACCTTTTTTTGTGTTAGATATTTTTTGTTTTATAAGTTCCACCTCATCAACACTTTTATTAGACCACGTATCACCACCACAACCACCTTCATGGTAATTAGATAGGTTACCCAACCCAACTACACCTATTACTGATTTTTCCAATTCATAAGCTTTCTCCTCAGTTAAATTTTCACCAATAAACTCAATTAGTGGTATTTCACCAGTCTCATCTATAACTTTTTTTATTGTGTTGTTTTTATGTAAATTTATTACTGTTTTTTCATTAACCCTAGTTATGTGTTCTAAATACCGATTATTTTTACCCTTACCTACGTAGAAAGGTTTGTAATTAAATTCATAATCACCATAAACATATGTACCTTTTTTGGTGGTATCTAAATATACATATACGTAAAAAATATTCATACAGAGTTTTATTACTTACACAACTAATGTTTGTGTTATATTATTTACTGATAAGTGTCTAAAGGTTTGACTTTTTTTCCATTCATCTAATTTTTTATTAAAACTTTCTTGATTTAATGATTTAACAGCATCAGACACCAATATAACTTCATAACCCCGTTTCATTAAACCATCCACAGCTAAAGACACACACACATCACCAGATACCCCATATACAACAAATGTAGGTCTATCCAAGAAAGGTATACCCAAGTTGTTTACGATTGCTTCAGTCAAATTATTACCAGCAAATACATCAAATGCATCCTTCCTAATAATAAGATTTCTGAATTTATGTATGTCATGAAAATTCATCCCTTTTTGGTCCGACCAATCAATAACCATTGTTGTCCCTTGGTCAGGACTTGTTTCTGGTATAAATCTTACACCTTCCGTATTAGCCATACAATGTGGTGGGAATGTGTTAATGAAGTCGGGGTTATCTGATAACTCTTTGGAGTTACTGAAATGCCAATCCATAGTATTGACAACCTTTATGTTATTTTTACGAGCAAAATCTGTTAGTATTTTTAAGTTTGGCTTTATTGTTTCAGCATTGGGAATCGGTAATTTACCACCCTCATCTATGAAATCTACTTGTGTATCAACACACCAAAAAACCGTTTTTTTTAAGTCCATATTATTCTATTTTAGATAAATATAATTATATTATTTATATATAACAACACTTTTGGGATATTTATAATTATGAATATCAAAAAAATAATAAAGGAAGAAATTGATAACTTTGATTGGGTTAATGAGATAGAAACCCCACTTTCGTGGTTAATCGATAATTTTGGTGATTTAAAACCGTTTGTTGATGGTGATAAAATATTTTATGTTGATGATAATAATCAAATATTGTTTTATTATTATCAGGATGAAGAAAATGGGAAATGTTATATTAAAAATGGTAAAATATGGTCAGTTTTGAGGTCCCGTTTTGGGATTGATTATAATGAAATTCAGGTGGTTATAACCATGTGGTTGGTTGAGGTGTATGGAATAACGGGACGTACACCTAGGTCCTATTCTATCATTGGATAAAGATAGTTGGGTGAGGTGTATGGAATAACGGGACTAGATAAATAAACTATTTATAATTATGAACATTAGAAAAATAATAAAAGAAGAAATTGATAACTTCGATTGGATTGACCAATCGGGTATTGAAACCCCACTTTCGTGGTTAATCAATAATTTTGGTGATTTGACACCGGTTGTTGATGGTGATAAAACATTTTATGTTGATGGTAATAAAAAAACAATTTTTTATTATTATCAGGATGAAGAAAATGGACTTTGTTACGTTAATAATGATGATATATGGTCAGTTTTGGAGTCCCGTTTTGGGATTAGGTATACTGAAATTCAGAAAGTTACAACCATGTGGTTGGATGAGGTATACGGAATAACGGGACTCACACCACCAAGCTATTTTTGAACGATTGAATGTATGTTGGATGAGGTATACGGATTAACGGGACTAGATAAACTATTTATAATTATGAACATTAGAAAAATAATAAAAGAGGAAATTGATAACTTCGATTGGATTGACCAATCGGGTATTGAAACCCCACTTTCGTGGTTAATCGATAATTTTGGTGATTTGACACCGGTTGTTGATGGTAATAGAACATATTATGTTGATAATAATAATGAAAAATTGTTTTATTATTATCAGAATGAAAAAAACGGATTTTGTTATATTAAATATGATGATATATGGTCAGTTTTGGAGTCCCGTTTTGGGCTTAAATATATTGAAGTTATGGAGGTTATAACCAGGTGGTTGGATGAGGTATACGGATTAACAGGACTCAAACCATTAGGGAATTTATCTAAATCATAAATCGTGTTGGATGAGGTATACGGATTAACGGGACTAGATAAACTATTTATAATTATGAACATTAGAAAAATAATAAAAGAGGAAATTGATAACTTCGATTGGATTGACCAATCGGGTATTGAAACCCCACTATCATGGTTAATCGATAATTTTGGTGATTTGACACCGGTTGTTGATGGTGATAAAACATTTTATGTTGATGGTAATAAAAAAACAATTTTTTATTATTATCAGGATGAAGAAAATGGACTTTGTTACGTTAGTAACGATGATATATGGTCAGTTTTGAAAACCCGTTTTGGGATTAACTATAATGAAATTCAGAAAGTTACAACCATGTGGTTGGATGAGGTATACGGAATAACGGGACTCACACCATTAAAAATTTATTCGTTGAAATGATTGCTGTTGGATGAGGTATACGGAATAACGGGACTAACACCCTTTATTAGAACAATCTACTATTGAATTGTGGTATGGAATTTGAATATGGTTGTGAAAATCGGGTATTAAACGATGAAGTTATTCAGATGATTAAATCTAATGGGTTTGAGGTCCCATTCACTGATGAAGAAGAAGAAATTCAAAACAGTTTCATTATTAATAACTTTTAGTGTAAAATTTGTTGACCAATTTAAAAAATATCACTATGTTTGTGGTATAATCAATAAAAATACATAAAATGAAGGTTGAAAAGAAAAAAGTAAAATTCTTAAATAGGTTAGAGAAAGCTCAACATGGTGATGTACTTGATGTTATCCACTTTAAAAGAAAACATTTTAAAAAAGAAGTTGCTAATCCTAACATTGGTTTTGGATTTGATGATATGAGAGATGGGCCAAAATGTTTTTATAGATGGTTAATCTGTGAAAATTACGACATTAAAACAAAACCAACATTTGAACCTAATGGTGATTTTGGTATTATCATTACGATGACCAAACCACATACAACACAATAATCATAGTTGTTTCTTTGTTTAGGAAAAACAAAGTGGTGGAGGCCATTATGGCCCCAACCCCTCCCTAGTGAGGGGTTTTTTTTCAAACATAATTTATTAAAATGAAAGTAGAAGACTTTTTAACTGACCCAAAAACCGTTGAGTTGGTATTATCATCTATTAATAAAAAAGTAACACTCCCTAATAGTGGGTTTCTTGCTGGTGGTTCTGTCGCTAACATGTTGTTATCACTATATCATAGTGGGACACCTTCTATGTTTAAAATTAATGATGTTGATATATTCATACCACAAGACCAATTAACCACAGATGAGTTAGAAGGGGAAGATATGTTACGATGTGATGTGACATTTAATCTTGAACTTCATCAGGATGGTGATGAAGATTATGGTCAGATTTATGTAGAGAATGACGGCACATACTATAGGGTTATATCAAGTAAGAGAGATGGTCTGATTAATAATGTAAAATGTGTTATTGAACATGGTCAAACAGGTGGGACACATAGATACACACCCAATGGTGATGAAGGACAATTAATGATACCAGTAACAAAACGTGATGCGGTAATACCGAATAATGACCCCGATAATGAAATTATATTAAGGGGTTTTGATTTAAATTGTTGTCAAGTTGGTGTTGACCTTAAAAATAACCAAATATATTACACAAAGGATTTTGTTAATTTTTTAAAATCTAAACAAGTTTTAGTTAACATACCACACACACCATTTCATACAGCATTAAGATTAATTAAAAAAATGAAAATGTATGGTGACTTTTGTTATTGTGATGTTGATTATGAAATCAAATATTTATATCACGCTGAAGGTTTAGATGGTTCTTGTCAGTTTTTTGGTAAAGAAAATTATGATAAGTTTATTGAAAACAAAGATGCATTAAAAAAATATCTTGAAGTAAGTGAGGTTAAGATAGAAAACATGCCACACGAATATAGAAAAAAATACTTTCCTAAGTCATATGTATCACCTACTATGTCCTTTTTACAACCACGGGATAACTATATAAAAACTGAGATGATTGAAGGTAGGGAGTTATGGAGATACACTTTTATTAATAACGATGATTTTATTGATGATGTGTGTGATAACTTGTGGGAATTAAAAAGAATATGGGAACTTAAACATAGAAACCTTAAAAAGACACAAGTAAGAAAAATTAATACAATCATGAATTATGGGAATCATAACTTACTTAAAACCCAAAAATATATCAGTGGTGATTCTGATATAACCTATTTAATAATGTGTCTAATGACCATTGATGATTATTATAATTGTGATTTTACCGTTGGTCATCTTAAAGAAATAGATAGATTTATTAAAGAACACGGTGGATTAAAAGGGTTAATCTCTAAATGTAAAACTGTACAAGAACAATATAACAATGTTAAGATGATTAAGAGGTTATCTAAATTGGAAGGTGATTGGGTTATCGGTGTATTGGAGACCCTTGGTGTTAGTAAAATGACCAACAACACCATTATTAACAAAGAGTGGATTGATAGTCTCGTAAAGGAGGAAAAAAATAGAATGTTAACACCATTGGTTAAAGCACTTAATTTAGATAACTTTAAATATAAAAAAAATATTACAGAATTGGTCATACCATTAGAATTAAGGTTGGAAGGTGAAAAAATGGGACATTGTGTTGGTGGTTATTCACACAATATAATAGATGGTAATTCAAGAATATTTAATATTAATATTGGTGGTGTTCAGTCAACACTCGAAATTAGTTTAACTAAACAGAACAACGACCCATGGTCTATCTCAGATGGGAAACCAAATGGTGAAAAATACTTTAAAATTAAACAACATAGTGGTAGATATCCAGAGAAAAAAGGTAATCACACACCCACAAACAAATGTAGGGGTGTGGCCTTTAAATTAGTCTATTACTTATCTAAACAAGAAATGTCTTGTGATGAATATCGTGATATGTTCACAAATAAACCATATAAACAATATTATGAAACAAATAGTGTGTTAGTTAAAAATAGTTGGTGGGAGATTGTAAATGACAACCACAAACGTAAAAACAACCCAAATAAGAAAAAAAAGAATAACTATGGTGGGTGGATGTTAGGTTAAATAACCTCCACCCCATCCTCAACACAAACTTGTAGTTTTCCATTTTCTAAAATGACTTCAACAATGGGAACACCATCGGGGTATTGTTTAATTAACCTAGGGTCTTGTATGTGTTTAGTTGGTATTTTATATGTGTCACTAACCCTACCCTTTAACGGTGGGTTATAACCTTTAATTAATACATTATCGTTTCTTTTCATTTTTTTTAATATCAAAATATATGTTAGACATCCTTAGGTCAGTATTTGAACCACCAAATGGTATTGGTTCGTTATCATAGTAAACTTCGGATATTAATGAATTTATAATAACTTCATTATTTTCATTGTGAACCTCTTTACGGATAAACTTTAATTTACGAATATTGAAATAACCATCAATCATAAATAAGATGTCAGATATTAAACCTGAATGTTCTTGTATTGTTGTCATAACGATATCAGTGGTGTCTGGGTAAACATAACCGGTATCTTCTAATACACAAGCACCCCCATCATCAAAACACATGGATTCTAAAACAGTTATAGGTAAATCCATGACCACTTCATCGTTAACCGTTATTAATATATCACCACTTGTAATCCCATAATCCTGTTGTAAATCTATTCTTTTCCATTTCTTCCCTAAGTATTTATATAGTCCTTTAACCCATATATCATCTAATGTGTTTGACTGTTCTATTTTCTCATATTCTTCATTTGTTATTAGGCCTCTCGATACTTCGCACCCGTAACCCGATAAGATTATTCTTACAATGTCCATTACTAAAATTGTTTAGATTGTTTTTATTCCCCCAATTTTGGAGGTTAATAAACGATGATATTTTTACATTAAGTGTTTTCATAATAATATGTGTCACTTTTTATTATAAATATTTGGCCACTTCCAATTCTTTTGTTATATTTAAAAAAATATTCACACTAAAAAGACACATTATGTTCAGAAACATTAAATTTACACACTTATTCCTAGCTTTAATGGTTATTTTTACTTCATGTAAAAAAGAAGAATTAGAGAAACCAAATAACACAAATATCAATACGAGTGGTAACTACACACCCGAAGGTGTAACGTGGGTGGTTTCACAAGCTATTGTTTATGTTGAAAATTTAGACAATGGAGCTAAATCTGTTTATGACCATTTCGGACCAAATAAATTTAAATCATGTTTGGCAATATATGGGGAATCTAATGTTAAAATGGATTCAATAAAACAAAACCTTACCACATGGTTCTTTAGTAACAATAAGTTTACATTAAATGGTACTGAACAATTTAATTATACAAACTACGATGATAGAGTACTATCACCTATTGGTCTACATGGTGGGACAGCTAGACCAATCGAAATGATTAATGTTAATAGTGTTTCAATGACTGTTAAGGTACATGAAGCATATGGTAATGATGGTGTGAATAATTTTAAATTTTGGACAATATTAACATTTATTAAATCAGGTGAAACGTGTAGTGACTGTGGACCTAACCATCAATATGGGTACACATATAGTGGAACATGGAATACACCATTACAACCAACAACAGAGACAATGGCAGGAACAAGATGGGTTGTTACTAAGTTTAGAATTGGGTTCAGTATTGTTGAACCGAATGATACCTTAGACTTCATCAGTAATACAAAATACACAATATCATTTGGTAATGGATTCAGTTCACCAACCGAAAGAAATTATAATCTAGCTGGTGTGATAGGTAATCCGAACAAATCATTAACCCTATACCAATTCGCAACGGTTGGTACTGGTAATTATAGTGGACAAATAGGGTCAACATCTATAACTGATGGTATGATAAATGAAGCACTATTTAACGAAACATTTAATACAGGTGGTGATGTCTACATTACAATGGTAAAATTACCATAATAAAAAAGGGGGGTCTTTATTGACCCCTTTTTTTACTTAGTTTTAATACCTTTTTTATTTAAGATACTATCAACAACTGATTTAAGTGTGTATGAACCAGCCGACATTGTTACACCAACAACTAATTTAGTGATACTTTCAAAGGTGGTACCATATGTGTTAATCAATTCTTTTATCACATCCATTGCTGGAACCAACATAAAAGTAAAACCTAAAACATCAGAAAGTGTGTAGATAGTCCTACCCAATTTTTCACCAATGATAGACATTAGTTTTTTAATATTTAAAATGAATTTAGTTACGTTACTTAGTTCAAGGTCAAGATTTCCATCATTAACAGCCTTAGTTAATTTATCAACTTCCACACTTGAGTTGGTCATCATAATAGCTAATGACGTTATGATTAATAAAGCAACCTGTTCGTTTGTCATATTTAATCCATCACCATTCAATAAATCAGTAACTGGTCCCATGAAGGCACCGATACCAGTACCAAATTGGAATATGAAGCCCGAACTAATACCCAAGTCCTTTAACACCTTCTTAAAAACACTATCATCCTTGGGTGTGCTTTCCTCTTTCAATATATTTTCGTATATTTTATTAACTTGACTGGTTATATAAACTTGTTCAGTTATAAGATTTAATTTTAATTTATCCATAATTATAAATATTAAGTAAACAACATGAATTGTATATTATTAATTATTGTATTAATATTAACATACCCCATAAGTCACTATTTTATGAAAAAAGGTATGTATTTGGATTTAACTATGCCAACAAATAAAAAAAGATATAAAATATTGGGTAAATTATTCATAATCCCAATCATTAATTTGATTGTTATGTTTATTTACATATGTTACACAATACACAAATTTAAAAGGATATGAGGGAGAAACAATCAAAAAAACAAAGTATCATTGAATCCGTCACTAATACCCTATTTGGGACAATTTTTAATTTTTTGGTGTCATTGGTTGTCTACCCATTAGTTGGTATTGATGTGACTATGAAAGACATTGGTGTGTTAACAGTTATTTTCACATTTATAAGTGTTATAAAGAATTTTTTAGTTAGAAGGTTTTTTGAAACTGAAACGTGGAATAATTTTAGGAAAAAATGAAAAAGTTAAGCATATTTATAAGCATGAAGGGTATGATTAGAAAAATGTTAAGGGAAGATTTTGATTGGGTTACTAACGACACAGTTTCGTTTTTAGAAATAGGTGAACCATTATCAACACAATCACCAAAAAACGCTTACCGATTACACATGACACATGGTGTTGGTGAGGAATATGGAACACATATCCCAAATTGGATTGATTTTAACACAGATGATTTGGATAGGTTGACTAGATTTATCAAAATATTAAACTACTTAAACCTAAATCATGCTGATGGTTTAGATGGTTTAGTTGATTTATGGGTTAAGGGAGGCCAAACATGGGTTTTAAGTGATGATACAAATAAAGAAATTACATATGATAAAGAACTTGGTATGTGGTTTATTGACAACACTGAGTTTGATAAAGATGAAATAACATACCAAATAGAAGAATGGTTACGTGAAGAGTTATTGGATTATGGTATAATAGATATCGATACATACCACCAAGAAGACGCAAGTGTTGAAGATTGGAAAGTAACCTATTTTGATGAATTTGGTGTTGAACATGTGGTTAAAGTTAATTTATAAAACAATGGGTAAGACAATTATAATGGAAGGTCGATATGATTCAGCAACTAATAAAGTTGTTAAAGATATCATGAAAGTGATTAAAAAATCGAAGAACTACCCAACAGATGGGATGGTTCACATATCACTACCTCACGATTTGGAGAATACTGAAGAGTATGTGATGGAAAAGGCTAACATCGTATTCAGTGTTGAAGTTAATATCACTAGAGAGGAAAAAACACCCACATATGTGATTGAATCGTTTAGTATTCCTGACGAGGATATACTTGAATTTAATATATCAATCAACCCAAATAGTGAACCACAGATATACCCTGAATTAATGATAAAATTACAGGAAGATGTGAGACATGAAATGGAACACCTATTACAGGGATTGGGTAGAGGTGACAGACCAGCACCAGAAAATAGACCTAAAGATGAATCAACATACAACCACCACTCAAGTTTAGAAGAAGTACCAGCCATGGTACAAGGTTTTTATCGAAAAGCTAAAAAATTAAAAATACCATTAGATGATGTTATGAACCAAGATTTGGAACATGAGGTTAAGAAAAACAACATATCTCAGATGGAAGCTGATAAATTACTTAACCTTTGGACACTATACGCTAAAAGAAGGTTACCAGCAGCTGTTTACAGAAACAAATAAAAAGCCTATATTTAACTCATGGGATATTGGGTTAGGGTAAAGTATGATTATTGTAGTGACCCATCAGTGGAATACACACAATTAATTAACACAAACCATTACTATCGTGAAAACGTAGATGGAACAACTTTACACATCGATTCACTAAAATTAATTAACATATTACCGAATGGTCTTGAACACGATTCAGTCTATAACCAAATTACTGAAGTTGAGTTCAATGAAATCTTACATAATACCATAGATAAACTAGGTATTAATATAATAAATCATAAATTTATATAAAATGGCAAAAAGTAAAAAAAGAGATGGTCACGCTAACCGAATTAAAATTAGAGCGGAAAAAAACAAATCAAAACAAAATTCATTTACCAAGGAATTTAAGGAGAAGTTAGATAAAGGTGTAGCTGAAGAATTAGCTAGACAAGCTCGTGAACTTAAAGGTAGGGAAATTGATGGAACGGAACAAAGAAGTGTACTAGATACACCTATGAGTAAATCACCTATCATAAACACATCACCAAATCGTTAGGTAGTTAAAATATTTTATACATATTTACATAAATTAATAAAAAATACAATATGATAATAAATAGTTTAATAGACTTAGATATCTACAAAATTACGATGATGCAACTAGCATATTTTAAACATCGTAATGTTGAAGTTGAATACAACTTTAAGAACAGGTCAAAAGATGTGAACCTTTTGGAGTACGTTAACATGGATGATTTAGTTAAGGAATTAGAACACGTAACCACGTTAAAAATGTCTGGTCGTGAAATTGATACACTTAAAGAAACTGGATTATTTAAAGAGGAATTCTTGGATTTTTTAAGTAATCTAACACTACCTATGGTTAATGTAACAAAATCAATTCCATTCAATACCTACGACATTAATGTTAGTGGTAATTGGTGTGATGTTATTTTGTGGGAGACATTAATACTATCCATCATTAATGAGTTATACCATAAGTCACAAATTAAAGATACATACCATATGGAAAGTACATACAATGAAGGTATGGATAGACTATATAGTAAGATTGAAAAGTTAAGGGGTGGTAAATATCGGTTTACTGAGTTCGGAACTAGACGAAGGTTTAGTAGAGAATGGCAGGAAATGGTTGTTAAAACACTTAAAAGGGAACACGATAACACCTTTGGTGGAATTGGTTTCCAAGGGACATCCAACGTTTATTTAGCAATGAAATTACACATACCATGTGTTGGGACATTCGCTCATGAAATGCCAATGGTTTATTCAGGTATTTACAATGATGACCTAATCAGTTCACATAGAAAAATGTTAGATGACTGGTATGATTTTTATGGTAAGAGACTATCAATAGCTCTTACCGACACATATGGTAGTAAATTCTTTTTCGAGGACTTTACAGCAGAACAGGCAAGAGATTGGGATGGTTTCAGACAAGATAGTGGTGACCCATTTGTTTTCGGTGAAGAAGCTGAGGCTTTTTATATCAGTAAAATGGTCGACCCAACAAATAAAGTTGTGGTATTCTCCGATGGACTTAATGTTGATAAAATTATAAAATTGGGTAATACGTTCAGGGGTAGAATTCAAACATTATTCGGATGGGGTACGAACTTATCAAATGATGTTGGATATCACACCTTATCAATGGTAGTTAAAGCGACGAAAGCTAATGGTCACGGAACTGTTAAGTTGAGTGATAATCTGAATAAAGCTATTGGTACACCTGAAAACATAAAAAGGTTTACAGAAACCTTCGGATACACAAATAAAAATAAAGAAGAATTAATAAATTAAATATGGAAGACACAGTAAAACAAGGGCCAGAAGTAATAAAAACAGAAGTAGTTTACGATGGTTATTTTAAAGTAAATAAATTAACGGTTAAGGATGGGGAAGTTGAGTACACAAGAGAGGTTTTCGAAAGGGGTCACAGTGTTGCTGGAATAGTCTTCAACACCATAACAGAAAAATATCTTTTCGTTAAGCAATTTAGAGCACCGACAGATGGTGACATGATTGAAATAGTTGCTGGTTCGTTAGATATCCCTGGTGAGGCACCAGCCGAAGCATTAAAACGTGAAATTGTTGAGGAAATGGGTTATAAGGTTGATTTAATTAACCACCTAAGAGACTTTTATTCAACACCAGGAGCTTGTTCTGAAGTTGTTTCATTATTCTACGTTGAAGTTAGTGAGAAAATCGGAGACGGTGGTGGTGTTGACAATGAAAACATTGAGGTTGTTGAAGTTGATTACCTTGGTGCTACTGGTACACTCTTTTGGAACATGGATATTGAAAATGGGGGTAATATGATACCACCATACCAATTGATTGATGCTAAGTCTATTGTGGCTGTTAGTATGGTTGAAACAAGTAGAATTTTGGGTGATATGTCTGATGTACTTACACAGGCTAAAATGAGAACAATGTAATATTATGAAAAAAGTAGGTCTATATTTCGGGTCATTTAGCCCAATCCACCATGGTCATCTTATCGTGGCAGACACGTTGTTGGGTATTTCTGACTTGGATGAAGTTTGGTTCGTCATAACACCAAAAAGTCCTGACAAGACAGATATAGACCTACTTTGCCATAATAAAAGATATGATATGTTAGAAAAAGTTATCGAAGATAACCCAAAACTACAGATATCAACAATTGAGTTTGACATGGAACAACCCAACTACACACATAAAACGTTAGAAAAACTGAGGTTAAACAACCCAACAAATGAATTTGTTGTAATCATGGGGAGTGATAATGTTAACAATTTACAACAATGGGTTGGTATAGATGAATGGAGACATCACCATAAGTTATATGTGGTTGAAAGACCATTAAATTATTTAGAACATGGTTCATTAATGTGGTATGGTCAAGGTAATTATAAAATTTTCGAAATTCCTCAGATAAACATTTCATCCACTATGATACGTGGGAATATTAAGAGTGGTAAATCAATAAAGTATTTGGTTCCCAACAACATTATTAATGACATCACTAAAAACTATGGTTAATCGATTCACAACATTTTTAAAAAACTTAACCTTCGTCGTAAGACCAAGGTATTGGTTGATGAATTATCAATATAGTAAATCATGGGATATTAAACTAAATAAGTTATTAGATGAACACACATTTACAATAATAGGCCGACACACTGCTAAATTAGGTCCTATTGATTTATGGATATCTAATTACCCATACGGTTCATACAGAAACCCATCGTACATTTGTAGACCATCGAGATTAACAATAATAAGATGTTGTAAAAAGTTAAAAAAGGACCAATACAATATAAATAACCCACCAAAAATCAATAAAATATCACCTAAAAAATATATAATCAGTTTTAAATTCGTTAACACATGATACCAAACAAACACATAAAAAGACATAAACTAGTAGAACCAAAATGGGAAACAATAAACAACAACTACCTTAACAATCTTGAAGCTTTTAGACAAATATATCTTAATAGTGCATATGGTACTACTAATTCAAATAGGTTTATTACTTGTGATATTGTGGTTAGTGGTTCAACAAGCTATAACCTATGAGATTAATTATAGCTGGTGGTAGATACTTTATGGATTATAACCTAATGAAAAAAAAGTTAGATATAATCCTTTCTAATGTTGTTGAAGATATTGAGATAGTTTCGGGAATGGCGAATGGGGCTGATACGCTAGGTTTGAGATACGCTAGTGAAAATAAATTATTTGTTAAGGAATTTTATGCAGAATGGGGTAAACATGGTAAAAAGGCTGGACCCATAAGAAACAAGGAAATGGCTGAATACGCCACACATTGTGTTTGTTTTTGGGATGGGGTAAGTCGTGGTACTGAAAATATGATTAGTTTATCTAAAAAATATGGGTTAATTCTTATAGTGGTTAATTATTAACCCATATTTTTTTGATATTCATAATTATAAATGGTTTACTTATCTAGTCCCTTTATTCCATACACCTCATCCAACAAATATTAAGTTTTGAAAATAATATCCGTAGGTATGAGTCCCGTTATTCCATATGCTTTATCCAACCATATGGTTGTAACTTCCTGAATTTTATTATAATTAATCCCAAAACGGGACCCCAAAAGTGACCATATTTCATCATATTTAATATAACAATTCCCATTTTCTTCATCCCGATAATAAAAAAACAATTTTTCATAATTATCATCAACATAATATATTTTATCACCCCTAACAACCGGTGTCAAATCACTAAAATTATCAATTAACCACGAAAGTGGGGTTTCGACATCATTGACCCAATCGAAGTTATCAATTTCTTCCTTTATTATTTTTCTAATATCCATGTTTATAAATAGTTTTAATCCTCCCAATACACAAATTCTCGAAGTTGGCCAACCCATAGTGTTGGGTGTCCTGTTATCCCATATACTTTATCCAACCATATGGTTGTAACTTCCTCAACTTCACCGGTGTTAAGACCGAAATAAGTCAACAAAACACCCCATATTACCTCATAATCAATAAATAATATACTACCTTCTTCATTTTTATTATAATAAAAAAACGCTTCTTTTTTATCATCAACATAAAAGGTTTCGTCACCCTTAACAACCGGTGTCAAATCACCAAAATTATTGATTAACCACGAAAGTGGGGTTTCAATACCCGATTGGTCAATCCAATCGAAGTTATCAATTTCTTCTTTTATTATTTTTCTAATGTTCATAATTATAAATAGTTTACGGCATTAAAAACCCCCGTTAATATTAACGGGGGTTAGTGTTGTGGACCTAGAGGGCTTCGAACCCCTCGTGTTGCCCAATATTCAATAAGTCTTCTACATGTTTATTCTATTTTTCTAAATAGACAAAATACAGAGTTCCCTTATTACTGTTCGGTTTACTCAGAACTAATCTTCAGTCATCTCTTTTTATGGTAGTGATTACACCTTGTTTCCGATTCTGTGTGACTTTACGTTTTACCCCTATCGGTTGTCAGGTTGTAAAGGTATTCAACATAGTCTAACTACGCTGTTACTGCTACACCATCAGTAACAAAGTTACCAACAGTTGCATCTGCTAAAATGTCTCCATTTAAAATTGTGATACGATTAATTAACGTGACTATTATCATCTCACGACATGCTTACACTGTACATCTTATTGACAGTCAATTCCATTTAGGCCCATAAATCAAAGAACAAATGGGAAAAATCAAGATTCGAACTTGCTTAGTGTGGTCCTCTCTAGTTGGGTCGTTCCACGAATTGGTTTCTCATACCTTTTCCCCGTTACTTGATACAAATATATGTATTAATATTTGATTAAACAAGCGGGTTGGTTCAATTAAACGCCTCTTGAGCTAATTTAGTTGCTTTATCCTCTAAAATTTTCATCTCAGATTTTAATTCAATAATTTTAGCTTGGTCACCATCTTGTGGTGTGATGTTTGTTTCTAACTCTCTTACTTGTGTTGCTTTTCTAGCGTGGTCTCCCAATAACTGGTCATACAATGCTGCCTTTTCTTTTGTCGTTAAACTCATATCTATATATTTTTATTTTCTTTAAAGATATTATTAAATACTTATAAGTAAATACATAGAATTATGGGAATGGATGTAATAGTGGGTTTATTTATCATGTTAGCGTTAGGTAATTTAATCATTATCTTAGTTTTAATAAATAAAATGAGTGAATTAACCAACGTGATTAAACAGAATAGTATGGTGTTAGATAGTAACAACATTAATATGAAAATGATAACTAAAATTTTAGAGGGTGTGTATAGTAAAATTAAATCCCCTATTAATTTTAATTAGTGTCTGTTAGGAAACCTAAATCAAAAGTTAAATTAACTTTAAGGGAAGAGAACACCCTAAAAGAATGTAAAAAACTTATCCGAGATAATCCAAAAATTAAAAGAAAGAAGTTGGATAAAATGAAGGATTTAGATAAAAGGTTGTATTATATAAAAGTGTGGGTGATTACTGAAAGTCAACCAATACACACATTAAGAAATTCCAAAAAAAGATGTTGGAGAGGTACTGGGTGTTATCACCTGGACCACATTGTTAGTATAAGTTATGGATTTTTGAATAAATTACCCCCTGAAAAAATTGGTAGTATGGATAACTTAAGATTTTTACATTGGACTAAGAATATTAAAAAAGGGAGTACGATGACTGAAGCTAGTCACCGTACATTAAGAAGACTTAAACGAGATTAATATTCATCATCAGTTTGTTCGTAATTTATTAATTCATCCTCTGTGGGTCTAACAAATGGTTCCTTACATACAAAGGCTTCGTAATAATTGTGAGCCACAATTACCTCATAGTGTGGGTGTGAACCATCATCGTCTTGCCATTTTAAAGCAATAACGGTTGTTCCACCACTACTTATTCTTGTTCTCCAATATTGGCTGTCGGGGTTGTTTTCAAAGTATGTTAAACATTTGTCTACCCATAGGTTAATATCTTCGTTAGAAGCTGTAGAACCACTAAACTTAAAGTAGTCATTCATAATTTCATTACTATCTTCTCTAATAATAAATTTACCATCTGGATAGATTGGTCTACCCATTTTTTCATGTTTGGTTGGTGTGAATTTGTGTCTAATTTCTGTATTCATAGGTCTAAATGTTTTTTTGCGTTTTCTAAATAGGATTTGATGTTTCTTCGACCCACGGGGTTAGCTGAATGTACTTGATATTCAGGTAATTTTAACCCATTATCATCACAATACGTAACTAAAAATTTAGCTGAATCCAAACCCGTTTCCTCAACACCCAATTCTTCAGTTGTATAACCATCCCAATCATTAAAATCCATATCATAGTGGATATCAGCCAAATCATGGTCAAAGGATACATGTGTTGGTACCCCATTTTTTTTAACCCATGTAACGAAATCCCGATGTGTTTTAACCACATCCCATTCATCATTAAAGTATAACCTAGCCCAATCTTGTACTAAGTGACAAGCATCTTTGGGTTGTCTCATATCATCCAGGAAAAGTTTTTTATCTATCATACAACAAATATAGTAAAATATTTACAATAAACAAAGTAAATATATATTTAAGAGTATAATGGTTAACACCATCTTTTAAGTGGTCAGAGAACTACTCTGTTGAGTTATCTAATTTTTATATGAATTAGGTTACAATATCATTTGAAGGATACTAATAACAAAAGTAAAAATTAATTAATTATGTCAAAAACAGAAATGCCTAGTGCTCACATCACAGTGAACTCTGGAAGAAAAAAAGTAAAAGAAGTTAACAATGTTTATCTTAACAATGGTCAGGAATTCGAAATCGAATTATTTAACCCAACAACCAATATTGTATTAACAAAAATCAAAATAAATAACAATTCAATTTCTAGTGGTGGTATCATATTAAGACCAGGTGAAAGAATATACCTAGAAAGATATATTGACACACCAAAAAAGTTCTTATTTGATACATATGAGGTTGGTGGTGGTTCTTCCGAACAAAAGGCTATACTAAAAAACGGTTTGATTGAGGTTGAGTTTTTTAATGAGGATATCTCCCAATATTCATTAAAAAACTCAACAACTATTATTCGTAATTACAATACATATAATTCACCATATTTAAATCAAACAACCCCATATTGTGCTAATAATAACTTACAGGGCTCTTCAATTAACACAATGATGGGTATTGGTAGTACTAATTCCCTTTCTGTGGAAACAGGTCGGGTTGAACAGGGTTCTAATTCAAACCAAACATTTGAAACACTTGATAAAAAATTTTTCTCATTTTCTTTTGAAAAAGTTATCTACCACCTTAAACCAACATCGACAGAACCAAAAACAACAACAGAGGTACTAACAAAGTATTGTACCGAATGTGGTAAAAAAGCCAAACCATCTAATAAATTTTGTTCTAACTGTGGAACAAAACTATAAATAATGAATGTTAACCATAAAGAAAAAGGGACCTATTAAGGTCCCTTTTTTGATTTACTCTGAATATCTAAAAGTTATGTTATTGTCGTTAGGGTTATCATCTAAACCCGTTTCCTCAACAATATCATATTCACCCCCATCATCTATGAAAATCTTCTTATACGATACCTCAACATCATCTATATATACATATAATTTGTAGTAATAATCTTTAGCTGACCATAAACCAAGTTCAACCATATCACCATCTTTCATTTCCCAATAATCATATTCCCATCTACGACTAACTGATGCGAATGATGGTGATGGAAAATGTTCCCCATAATTATACTCCGTTTGATAAACAGGTGTCACTGTTAACTCCAACCAATTAGTATACCCAAAATCAGGTGTTTGTATAAACTCGATTACATATTTAATTCTATGTAACCTTTCTTCTTTTTTACAAGAAATTAATACAATTGTTGTTAATATGATGAAAAATATTTTAGTTGTTAATCTTGTCATAATACATATTTATTGGGTTCCCTACAAATATACAATAATCATATTGAATGGCAATAAAAAAAACCCACAGGTAATTAACCCATGGGTAGTGTTTTGTTGTAACCCAAACAAGGGACACTTACTTTTCGTTGAAGTGTCAAACGGGGTATTTGATATCGAGTTACCCCTCGACTAAATATTCCTCCAACTTAGTAAGGAACATAATTTCACTCCGTCGACTGAGTAAGGTACTATGTAACCTCTGATACAAATATAGTTATAATTCACTTACATGTCAAGTGTTTTATTGAAGATAATTACTATTTTTCAAACCCATCGTCGATAATATATTCACGAAGTTCATTAATACCTAACATATTAAAAGTTATTGAACCAACCGTGGTGTATTGTGTATCGTGAAAATGCCCATAGTACCATTCTTCGATATGGTTATTTGGTTTTAAGATGTTATACATTTCAGTAACCAAACTCCTCTCATAAACTAAATCACCACCCAAGTTAGGGTCATCAAACATGAATTGTTCTACGATGTATGGCCAATCACCATCAACATCAACATTAATTGGTTTAACAAAATTAGGCGCTGTATGTGTTACAACGAGACTAATGTTTCTCATACCATCTAACTTTTCTCTATCTAAAACAAAAGGTTCATCTTCCCAGTAACATCGTTTTTCACTATTATATTTAATTTCATCCCTATTTGATTGTTTACGTGGTACTCTATCAATACTAATAGCTCCACCAACACCCAAGATGTTTTTACCCTGAACATTAATAATTGTGTAATCGGGGTGTAACTTAAGGTTTTCGTATATGTGGTCACCATTAAAATAACTTGGGTCGTCGTGGTTGCCTCTAAAAACATGTAAGACACAACCTCTCTCACCGAAAAAATTATTTATCTCTTTTAATTTATTTAACTCGAAATCTGACCCAATAAACCCAACACCAAAGTCACCCACATGTATGAATTCACTATCCACTATTTTTCTATCTCTAATTAACATTTGTATGTAACGAAGATTTCCGTGTGTATCACCTATAAAGTACATAATTTAATTTTTTAATAGGACATGGTCATATGTAATATAACTAAATCCCTCGTTTTTAATATTTTCTTTCTCAACCCAATTAATAGCATCAATAGTTGGAAATGTGGTGTCACCCTCAACCTCAATATGAATTTTGGTTAGGTGTATTCTATCAGCGAAATCGATTGCTCTTTTATAAATCTCACCACCACCGATAATAAAAATATCTTTATCATTTCCAGCTTTTTTAATTGCCTTGGTTATACTATCCACAACTAAACACCCTTCAATGACTAAATCTTTATTCCTAGAAATAACAATATTAAGTCTGTTTGGGAGTGGTTGTCCGATTGATTCATAGGTTTTTCGACCCATAATTACCACATTATCCGTTGTCAATCTCTTAAACCTTTTTAGGTCATCGGGTATGTACCAAGGCATTTTATTGTCAACACCTATTATACCATTATCCGAAACTGCTGCTATTAATGAAACCATAATTCTTTTATTTTAAATATATAGATAAAAATAAAATAAAAAACCCCACATACGGGGTTTTTTTATTAATATAAGTATTCTAACATACTTTGATGTACGTATACACCTTTTCTAATTTTAAATTTTCGGAATGTTTCATCACCGATATCAAGTGTGAAAGTATTTTCTGTTATATTTAATTCCACAATACTTCCATCAAGACCACTCATGTTGTCTCGAAGTCTAGACCCTTTATTGTAGTGTGGTAAGTAAATGTTTGTTTTTTCTTGGAAAAGTGTTTCCTTACCATTGATAACCTCAAACATATCCATTGGGTCAGTATTTTTAGTCACGTTGAATATCTCAAAGAATTCATTAGTAACAATACCATAAATGTTAGCTTCTTCAGCCATTGACTTAACGATATCAACCGTGATGTTTTTAAGTTCTTTTAGAATTTCAACTAATCCATGAATTAACTTAACGTCATCAACAGAATCTAACAAGACCTCATGAATATCCTCCATCGTTAGGTCACTAAATTCTTTTATGTAACGAATTCTAGATGGTCTAGAAATCATCGTGTCAGGTAAATTAACGGTGTTTGTTGTTAAGATAAACAATCTTTTATTTTTTGATGTGAAAACACCATCCATAAGTGTTAATAAACTACCAACACTCTTTTTTTCACCATCATCATCATCACCATATGGACTTAATGAGTAAGTTTTTTCAAATTCATCGAATAAGATAATTATATCTTGGTTGATACTATTAATGAAACCACCCATGTTATCGAACGATTGATTAACTAAAATAGTTGGTAACTCTAGCTCATTACAAACTTGTTTTGCTAACACAGTTTTACCCGTACCCTTAAGACCTTTTAACAATACACCAAAATTCTTATTAAGTGATTTATAAGTTTGTGTAATTCTAGTGTTTAACCCCTTCTCAATACCATACACTTTTTCAGGTAATCCGAAACTATCAGATATGTGGGTTAGGAAAAACTCTTTTAGAAAAGCATCGAAACCTAATTCATAAACACCTTTAGGTAATGTATTTGATACTGTTGGTAAATCTCCATAACTAAATCTACCGTTAGAATTGACCCATTGTTTACTCATAATTTTTATTTTTAATGATTAATATTGTTTTAGATTACAAACATAGGTATTTTTTTTCGTTAAAACAAGTAATACCCAATAAAAAAAAAGGTCCTTTTTAGGGGACCTTTGTCAAAACATTTGTTTTTGGATAAGGAAGGGAATTGAACCCTCCGATGAATCTTTTCGTGTCACAGTTTCTCAGCTGTTAACCTTATTGTGTGAAACCAACCCATAATTCTATGGGTCGTGTATACTCTCCACCACTTATCTTACACTAAATATAGTTATAATACTTGGTAATTACAAGCTTCCATCCAATGAATTTGGGTAATATAGTAATGTTGGGTTTGTTTTTTGTATTTCATGTTCAGGGAATACGTCTGTAAATTGTTTTGTATTAAACTTTTTGGTTATTAAATGGTATCCGTTTTTTGTTGGGATTGTTGCTTCGATTTTATCACCCTTTGGGTCTAATCCGTTTATATAATCACCTACCACATTAACTACACCTAAATCCAAAACATCTATGTCCACTATCCATCTCTTCTCATTTGTTTTTACTTGACCTACCACACTATCAAACAAGTTTTGTTGACTATGTTGTTTATTTTTAATTCGTGTGGCCAAGGCACCCATCATATCTAAAGACACATCCATATGGTTTTGTTTTTGGATATGGATGTATATTCTAGCTTTAAACATTTCAGCTAATTGTTTTATCTCATCATACCTTTTTTCTAGATAGTCTAAATTACTAACACAATATGTTTTAATTGTTCTAACCGATTGGTGTTTATCTTTTTCACCCTCTGGTTGGTCCTTTTTTCGTTTCATCACATATAACATGTAGAAATCACCTTCCTCAGTAAAATTTAATAATGGTTTTATTTTTTCTATATTATCAATCATTTTGTTTTTATTTTATGTTCCTCACTAAATACCTTACCTTTTTTAACGATAAATAGGTAAAAGTCAGTATAAAGTTTTTTATACTTTCTTTTACCTATTAAGTTATGATGATGAGCTTACCCGACTTTCTGCTAGCCATTAGACAGTCTCCACTGTTTTAATGGTTCGATACCATTTGTCTTAAATCCTCTTACCCGACTATAATTAGGCAACAATCACCCTAAATCTGTTTGAGTTTCACCCTGGGAAGTGCGTACGGCCCCTTTATTGAACTTAATCACTTTGGTAGTTACCTCCTTCCGTATGTTGTGGTGTGTCGAAGTTTCTCTCCGTGGAGCGGCATCTTCTCTGTCATCATGTAATTTATTTATAACTTATCTTTAACATTACAAATATAGTGAATATTTATTAGTATGGAACTAAAAAGATTAAAAAAAATAATAAAAGAAGAAATAGGGGATTTTGACTGGGCACAAGATGTGTTAGCGGCTAGTCCAGATGATGAAGAGTTTGAATCAATGCTTAACCACTTTGGGGCTAATTTGGTTTACGCTGAGGATTTTGAGGAAACGGATAGTTATGACTATCTTGGTGGGAAAACTTACAATGTTGATGGTGAAACTTGGGTGGTTTTAACCAAGGAACAAGCTGATGAAACATTAAAAGAGGATATACGAAGTCTTTATGAAGAGTTGGGTGTTGAAACAGTACGTGATATATCTGATTATGTTACTGTTTCCCAACAATGGATTGATGATTTTTGTGATGAGGAGGCTGACCATTATATGGATGATATAGATGAGGAAGACATACTCTCCAATTCTGATGATGAATACGAGGAAAGATATGATGACCTAACAGAGGAGATTGAGGAACTTGAGGACTTGTCTGATGATGATGAGTCCGTACAAACAAGAATTTATGACCTAATAAAGCAAAGAGATAAAATTCTTGACGATGCTCGTGATGATGTAAGGGAAACCGAGTTGGTTGAATTACATAGATGTATGGAAGACCCAATTTATTGTTTAGTTAACGAAAAGGGTTGGTATTCTACTACTAAAGAATTACTTGATGCCATGTTATCACAATGGGGATGGGATATTGATGAAGAAAGACTTGTTAACGACCTATTTCAAGAATCTAATTATGATTCATTGGGTTATGGTGAATACGCTGAAGAGATTGTTGAAGATACTGTTTATATATTGATTAGAATGGATTAACTATGAAAAAATTCATAAAAAAAATATAAAAGAATCTGATTTTGATTGGGTTTAGACGAATTTAGATACCCTACCTATTGTTGTTTGTTTAACACCATAATAAATTTCTTGTTTTTTAACTTGTGCTTTAAACCTCAACACGGAACCAATTTCAATTAACTCACCACCAACCAAGTAT
>Ga0209702_10002417_pt1 | contig 32615 bp, 41 predicted proteins | sample FRY01_FD_187210 | JGI IMG/M metagenome (GOLD analysis project Ga0209702, IMG submission 187210) | Freshwater microbial communities from Lake Fryxell liftoff mats and glacier meltwater in Antarctica - FRY-01 (SPAdes) (version 2) | ecosystem: Environmental > Aquatic > Freshwater > Ice > Glacier...
CGACTGAAGTGACGGCCAGGTGGTCTGCGGCACTCAGACGTTTCCGATGAAGGCTGCTGTCTTCCGACCCTGACCTGATTCTCGGGCGTCCGTTGCACAGGACCCGACCGTCACCTCACTTGGCGGAGACTAGTAAATTTCGCTTCGTAGAGTTGGCGTTCACGATACCGCTCAACGGGCTCGCGCCGCTCGGCTGTAGCCTCTATTCGTCGTATCATTAGCGATTCGCAAACCTTGGAGGGGTGCGAGAGCGGCCGAATCGGCACGCTTGGAAAGCGTGTGAGGCGCAAGTCTCCGTGGGTTCGAATCCCACCTCCTCCGCCATTGTGATGTCTCGCTACGTAGGAGACACATGTGTCCATTAGATAACGGACACTTCATTGATTTTGTTTAGGAACTTTCTGAGTTGGGGTTTGACGGTTTCTCACGAAATTTTTGCCCAATAGTTTTTCTTTGGGTTGATCAGATTGGTACCGATGATCTCCCCGGTTACTTGGTCGATGACTTGCACTTGGATCTGATCGACGAGCATGATTACTTTCTGGTTACGAAACGCGGCACCAACTCCAAGATGATGAGTTATTCCTGCTCTCCTCAAAGTTATTTTTCCAAATTTATCGACGTGATCAAAGCGCACCCGGTAGTGGGCTGATGATGGATGTCTTGACGGGTGTGCTTTCACGGTTGCCTGGTAAGCATGCGCTGGTGTTTGCATTCCAATGGCGGTATGGGGACGCTCCTCGTTGTAGAGAGTTCTAAACCGATTGAGTTGCTCTTGAAGTTCTTCAATGGTTCTAGCTTGATTTTGTTGGGCAATCCATTTTTTAAGAGTTTGATGGAATCGTTCAATCTTGCCTTGAGTTTGTGGATGGCCAGGGTGGCCATTTTTTTGTGTGATGCGTAATTGGTGGAGGAGATATTCAAAGGCATTTCTTCCTCCGACGAAGCGAGCGGTGTAGACAACGCCGTTGTCGGTCAGGGTGGAAAATGGCATGTCGTATTCATTGATGCATTCTTTGAAAGAGTCCACGACATGATGACCTTTGACCACGGGGAAGGCTTTGCAATAGAGCAGCAGGCGTGAATGATCATCGAGCCAGTTCAAGACTTCAACGTCGGTTCCATCGGCAAGGCGTAGATGGGTGAAGTCACTTTGCCAGGTTTCATTTGGCTGGCTAGCGGTGAAGCGCTGCAGGTAAGCCTTTGGTTTCTTTTTTGGCTGGGCGATGACGAGCCCTTCTCGATGCAAGATGCGCCAGATAGTCGAAAGAGCAGGAACATGAAGATCTTCGCGTTTTAGGTGATAGGCGATTGTCTTGGCGCCATTATCGTGGCCATTGCTATAGAGGTCATGGCGTAGTCGGATGATCGCTGCTGTGACCTCAGTGGCTAGCGCCATCCCATGCTTGATGGGAGCCTTGACTCCCGGCTCTAAACCAGCGATACCACATTGCTTGTAGCGCTTGAGCAACTTATAAACCCAAGATCTGTGAACCCGATAACGAGTGCAGACCTCGCCCACACTCATCTGGCCGGCAATCACAGAAAGGACGGCAACTTTAGATTTATTGGCACTTGGATGTAGGGCAGAAGTAGGCATGGAGAAGCACCTCCGAAAAGCCCACGAGAAGCCTCTTATCTATCGGGACATCAGTCTCTTATCTAATGAAACAGAACACCACCTCCTCCGCCATGGATAGTGAGCCGCAGGTTCTCGGTGTTGAGGTCAAAGACGACTGCGCGGCGATGCAACTCGCGCTCGCGCTCGTAGCGTATGCGGTCGAAATGGGCGAGGTTCCTGTCGGCGCGGTTGTCGTGCGCAACGGTGTCATAATCGCAGCGAGGTTTAACGAGCGCGAGACGCTGCAAGATCCAACCGCGCACGCCGAAGTGTTGGCGCTTCACAACGCCGCACAAGCTCTCGGTGAATGGCGACTGAATGATTGCACGCTCGTTGTCACACTCGAGCCGTGTGTGATGTGCGCTGGCGCGCTGATGAATGCGCGCATCGGAACACTGGTCTACGGCGCGGCCTACCTCAAGGGTGGCGCGACAGCAAGTCTTTACAACGTGACGAGCGATCCGCGCCTGAATCACGCGCCGATCGTGAGGCACGGCGTGTGCGCCAATGAATACGCTTCGCTTCTTCAGGCTCTCTTGGAGCACGACGCGATGGTGACGAGTAGCCTGAATGAGACCTTGACGGATTGGATTACGAGAGATGCGAGTCGCAGTTTGGAGTGAGTTGCACGACTGGGGCGGGGGAGATACACATCTAGGTAATGTAATTTCGAACTGGTCATTAAACGACGAGATTGTTCTCTTTATTAATCAGGGGAAGGTCGACTGGGCGAAGTCAATTTTGTCAGATTCGGCTTATGCACAAATTTCCGTAGTAGCAATTCCGTTTTCTTCATCCGCAAATAGTCGTCGTAACCAATGGGCCGAAGTTGTGTTTTTGCCTTTTTATTTTTATTGGAGGTTATTTGTAGCAAAACGACTACTTCGTAAGCACGGTCCATTTGATGCTTTCATGGCGAATAACGGGGGTTATCCGGGTTCTTGGTCGACGCTCGCTTCTTTGGGCGCGGCGGCATCACTGCGAATTACCAGTCGATGTTTGATCGTGCTTCATCAGGCCGTATCTCGGCTACCGTTTCGACAAACAGTTGAACAATTAATTGACCGAGCGGTGGTTAGGTGGGCGACGACAATCGTTGCAATTTCTAATGCGACGAGATTGACACTTATTGAAAGACGGGGGTTTGATCCAGCTAGAACTCCTATTGGCGTTGTCTGGAGTGGTGTCGAAGACTCTATTGGCACTTCGCCGCAGTTGAATCTGAGAAAGAAACTTAATGTCGAAATGGATCTATATTTGATCGGAACTCTCGGTCGGCTTGATCGTTGCAAGGGTCACGAAGAACTGGTAATTGCCTTATCGCAGGTTCACATAGATATTCGTAGTCGAATCGTTCTGTGCATTGTCGGAGGATCTGATCCTGCCCGCGTGGAGAAACTTCAGCATTTGGCTGAATCGTTTGGTGTCAAAAGCAACGTAATTTTTGCAGGGTTCATTGATGGTCACCCGTCGGGAATAATTTCACAACTAGATCTACTTATTTCAGCAAATCAGGATTTCGAAGGGTTCGGTTTGACCATCGCTGAAGCCATGCTTGTTGGCATTCCAGTGATAGCTACGGATGTCGGGGCAGTTCGGGAATTTTTCGATGATGAAGTCGGGATTTTGGTGCGTCCTGGATCGATTGATGATTTAACATCAGCAATCGAAATAGCTTTTTTGGAACGAGATGTTATGCGATCGCGTGCGAAAGTAGCCCAAACACGAGTGAGAAAAATTACAGTTCAGAAAATGTGCCACAATCTCCGAAGGGAGTTACTCAGATGAACGTTCCCGTAAAGCTTAATCTTGGCGCGGGCCGGGATATTCGAGTCGGTTGGGTAAATCATGACATTCGGCAAATATTCGGGATAGATGTTGTGCACGATTTAAATTTACGACCATAGCCATGGGATGACTTGTCTGTTGGAGAAGTGATGATGAGGGATGTGCTCGAACATCTCGACGATTTTCTTCAACCTATGGAGAAATCGTGGGGTATCTTGATTCCTGCTGGAAAGATAACAATTCGAGTTCCATCCATGGACAGCTGATCATTTTTTGCTGATCCAACGCACAAACGATCATTTTGTGAGACAACATTTGGTTTTCTTGATCCCTCCAGCCATCTTGCAGAGAGCGATCTTACTATTCCAACGCTCGTTTTTATAGGCAGTTTCAAACTTTTAGTGCAACAAGTTGGTTGATGACTTCATCTGGTTTCTTGTATTTAGGCACAGCGCGGGGGCGATAGTTCAATTTGCATTGGACACGTTTGAGTTGGCGAACCGAGACAGTGGAAAAGTCAGTGCCCTTCGGGAAGTACTGGCGAATCAGACCGTTCGTATTTTCGTTGGTGTCCACTGATTTCTTTTCCTTGCTCGTAGGTCAATGTTTTAGCAATTTCTGTGGGCAGGCCACCGAGTTCTTTGCCGTATGCCTTGCGGACGCTCTCGGCATCTCTGGCTTTCAGCGGAACAAGGATCGTGTATCGAGTTCAACGTTGCCCGAGGGTACTGATGGCTGTTTGTTTATGCTTACCGATGATCAGATCGCCTTCCCAGTGACCGGGAATTGTACGGTCGGCAACCTCAGCTGGACGCTCTTCAATGGACAGCATGTCGGCTATTTTGCTGCGCATTTCGACGATGTTGCCACGTTATTGGATCCTTCGATATTTGCGTCTATGGTGTAAAGCTTTGATCAACATGGTTTACAACGATCCTCTCGACAGCACATAGATGTACTGGTAGATCGTCTCATGTGAGACCCGCATCGCCATATCAAACCGATATTCCTACTCCAAGCGCTTGACGATCTGGCGGGGTGACCAGCGTTTCTTCAATTTCTTGTGCACATAGGCACACAGATCATCCCCTCGGGCAATCCGATTCTTACCCAGGCGTCGAGAAGAGGCCCGCTCAATGGTTTGATTCGGCCTGGGAATCTTGGAGGGTCTGGTATGCACCGTGTTTCCTGAGAAATCTTGTGCAGGATATCAAGGTCGATCTTGAAAAATGTGAATCCAACTTACTCTTATAGAAATTTTGATGGTACAAGCTTTTATGCCGCGGATGTGGCTAACGCGGACCTATCTAGAACGAGTCCAAATTAAGTTGTACCCACTCGCAAACCTAGAACTGGGATTGTCAATCAGTTTGATTTTATCGGTGCATATCATTCCCGCATCGCTGAGTAGCTGACATACTTTTTCGCTTTGGTAAGTAAATGCTTCATTAATTTCAACCAATAGCGACTCAACCCCAGAGATTACCTTTTCCCCGCCTTCGAGGATGATGTGTTCAATCCCATCGACATCGATTTTTAGATAACGAGGCGAACTGATCTTAAGTAACTCTACAACTTTATCCATTGAAATTCCAAAAGTGCGAAACTCAAATTCTTTTTCCATTTGATTTCCGTCATGCCCATGATCAGCATTGAATGTTGAAAGCGCTCCACCCCATGCCATTGATGACATATTCAGGTTGGCCTGAACGATATCTGATGAGAGTGGGATCGGGACGATGGTAATTTTGTCCACCAAATCGTTCAACCAGATATTCCGACTAAGTAACTCAAGGTTGAATACCGATGGTTCAAACGAGTAGACGCGACAACTTCTTTTCGCTGCATATAGTGAGTAGAGACCGATATTTGCACCAACGTCCCAGAAGACAGAATCTGGGACAAACGAATCGATCCAGTCCAATGTATCTGGTTCTTTCGTTGAGAAAGTATTGGACAGCCAACCCACTAGCTCTGTCGGTGTGCACAGGGTCAGAGTGACCCCATTGTGGAAAACATCTACTGTCTTTAGAAACGATTTCTCGATAACTGCAGTTGACCAAATCGATCCAAGTCGACCTCTTGTGGTGATCCACGCAATTATTCGAAAAATGCCAGTGATCACTCGGTGGATTATTTCTTTAATCCGTGCGACAAATCCAGAGTTGGCCATGCACAATTATATGATCACCCCTTTAACCCTGTCAATTGACTTCTCGTGGTGTCGTCGACCAGTGCAACGAGATGGGTTTGGTTCGCTCAATGGGTGGGCATTGTCAAGTGGTAGTTGCAACGCCAGTGTTTAGGCTGCTGTTTTCAAACATGAGTACTACTACCGGCACACCTTCACTATTCTCGAAGAACTCACCGTCGGAATCGAGGTGCTCATGTACCGTTACAACCACGTCAGGAGGTACTCCAAAATCGGGCAAACCAGCCTGGTCGAATATGAGATAGCGTTAGCCGCAGCCAACCAAGCTGCATAAGTCAGTGTCTACTTTCTTTGTGGAACCTCAATATTTTCTTATCCACGCAACAAATCCAGAGTTCTTGTTAATGACTAACGAAACTATCAGTTGAATTAGGGCTGTGAGCCAAGTACGTGTATCCAAAATTGATCCGAGCCCCCGCGCGACCGTGTTTTTGATTTGGATATTTAGTGTTATTACCTCATTGCATGCGTGGACGGTTCTTGGCATTCGGGATCAAGATCTGCTGCGAGAATTTTCCCAAGGTACGACATCAGGAGCCTTGAGGATTTCTAGGGCACCATTGCTTTGCGGCGAATTGCCACAGTGTTTGCAAATTGGCACACCATTGCTCGCGCGACTTCGATTGTGGGTCCAGAGAGGCATAAATGCAATTTATCAAAATAGAGTTGGAAAATTTCACGCCGGATTGAATACCGAGCACTTTGATAGGTTTAAAGCGTTATTAATTACCGCAATGTTTCGACTAACCGCGGTTTTGGTCTGTGGTTATTTGCTTCTTGGTTTCAAACTTTTAGTGCAACAAGTTGGTTGATGACTTCATCTGGTTTCTTGTGCACATAGGCAGGCAGCTCCTTCTCTCGGGCCAGCCGATTCTTACCCCGACGGCGAGAAGAGGCCCGCTCAACAGCCTGATTATCTGCAGAAAACGCCCGATATCCGCTTTCTAACCTGTTGCGGGCCACTTCACGAGTGATTGTGCTTGTCTCTCGCCCGAGGCCACCGGCAATCGTCGCCATGCTTTCCCTCCGGGCAAGACCCCGAGAGATCTCCTCACGCTCAAAAGCCGTCAGCCGGCGATATTTCTTTTGTGTTTCCATACGGATATTCAATCCTCATATCCGTTGCATTAGATGTCTGACTCCAAGTTAACAAGATTACTAGGTCAATTTTCGGAGTGTTAATCTGCCAAAATTTGTTTCTGTTGTTAATATCATGGTATCGGTAGTAACCGGGCCCGGAGACCCCAAGCACTCGGCAACAGATTTTGGTTGGCAGCCCGATGTCGACAAGGGTGTCGATCACCAGGTGAATCCTTTTGGGTCGGTACCGTCCTTGCCGAGGATCTTGCTGGCGCGTCGAAGGATCTCGACTTCCATTTCGAGTTCACCGATACGCTTGTTCGCGCGTTTCAGTTCAGCACCCTCGTAAGTGCTGATCCCCGCAAGCTCACCTCGATCGATGCGATCTTGTCGCACCCAACCATGTAACGCGGCCTGACTGACACCTAACGAGATGGCAACTGACGTGATGGTCTTTCCTGCCCGAACGAGGGCAACGGCTCGGAGTCGAAACAAGAGCTGGATAGGGTCGCGGCATAGTGAACAGCCTTTCAGTAGAAGCCCAATCTTCACCATTTTTAGGTAACCAAACCGTAGGGCAGGTCACAAAGCGACAGCAGTCCCAGGTGTTGCATTGACCGGTTGAATTCACCGTCCACTACCGCTGGGGAACCTCAAACCGCGAGTAGGGAATTTTAAAGCTATTTCGAGAGTTGCTTCATCCATGATTCGCGACGGGTGAACGGTGCGTGATTAAACCAGTCCCAGGAACTCTGGACGCTCTCGGCTAAACCAAATTGCGGAGACCACCTCAGAACGTCCTTCGCTAGGCTTATTTCCGCACAGACGTACGCTGGATCGCCATCTCGACGCTCGCCAAAGGCGTGGGGTACTTCTAACCCGCAGGCTGACGATACTGCCGCCACAACTTGTTTTACCGATGAACCTTTTCCGCTACCGAGGTTTAGCACATTAACGCCTCCGCCATTCCGTAAATAGTCCAGGGCGCTTAGGTGTCCACTCACGATGTCGGAAATATGTACGTAGTCGCGAATTGCGGTCCCGTCGGGAGTTTGGTACTTGTCGCTGCCGAGGATTGCGGGGCGCCCACTTAATACTGCTCGTACCAGCAGCGGGACGAGGTTCCCAGATGCAATTAAGTCCTCGCCACGAAGCCACGAAGAGTCAGATCCAACAACGTTGAAGTATCGAACGTTGATTGACCTAAATTTGTTTAATTCGGAATATCGGTTAACGATCATTTCGCCGATTAACTTAGAGTCCCCATATACGCTCATTGGATTCGTCGGCGTAGTTTCAGCAACCAATGAGCTCTGGCCTATATCTCCGTAGACAGAACACGACGAAGAAAAGATGAAATTCTGAAGGTTTAGTTTGCCGAGATTGTCAAGCATCGAGAGAAGACCTTCAACATTGTTTCGAAAGTATTCTTGGGGGCGACGCATTGAGTCGCTTACATTTTTAAAACCAGCGAAATGAAATACCTCAGTTATATCGTATCGCTTGCAAGCTTCGATCAACTTAACGGTGTCGCTAATGTCGGCCTCGATGATCTCTATCCCAGGGGTTGTATCTCGGTAACCATGAATAAAGGAGTCGAGTACGACTACCTTTTGGTCCCTCTCCACGAGAGCGCTGGCGACGTGGGAACCTATGTAACCAGCTCCACCCGTAACAAGAATGCCCATAATCAGTAGTCTATGTTGATGGTAGATGTTGCCGCATATCAACAAAGCCCACGAGTCAGTGTTCTCGTAAATTGTTTCAATGGCGAGAAGTATCTTGCCGAGGCGATTGAAAGCGTTATATCTCAGACCTATGTTGACTGGGAATTGATTTTCTGGGATAACCAGTCAACGGACAGAAGTTCTGAAATTCTTAATTCGTATGTGGATTCACGTATTAAATATTTTAGATCAGATAAGCACACGAGCCTTGGTGAGGCGCGCGTAGAGAGTCTGAAGCGCGCTACGGGAAGTTATATTGCGATAATAGACGCCGATGATGTATGGATGCATGACAAGCTCGAGCATCAAATTCGCTTCATGGAGTCCAACAGTGACGTTGTATTGCTCGGGGCGTGGGCGAAAAGGATCAATGAATTTTCGGTGGAAATTGGCGAATTGACCGGGCCTGAGAAGAACGCCGAGGTGATACAACGTCTCGGAACCAATAATCCGTTCGTAAATTCAACAGTATTATTTGATCGGAACGCCGCGTCTTCGATTGGTGGGTACAACTCAGACTTCAGGTCGTCACAGGACTACGACCTCTGGATTCGTTTGTCTGAGGTTGGTCGCTTGCACATTCTTCCGAAGTTCCTGTCAAAGGTTCGAATTCATAGTCGGCAACTTTCGAGTCGCCGAATTTCAATAGATATTAGTCGTGACGGATTCCTCCTGCTCAAGAAAGCTAGAACGATTTTGCCGCTGGATAAAAAGACGTTGAAGGAAAATCATGATGAGTTATCTAGGTTCGGTGTTTTATACGGTATGGCTCTGGTGTCTAACGGCAAGGTCCTTATTGGGATTTGGAAAATCTTCGTAGGAATCCTGAGATCACCGGGAGCATTCTTAAAACCGAGGAACCTGCTTAAGGTAAAGAGGTATGTCTTAGGCCGGTAGTTGCTGTTGGCTATCTTTTGTAGCGACGACAACGAGTCCGGGGGTGTTGAATTCTTTGTGTGAGGTGTACCCCTAACTGAAAGGATAAGCAGGTATGGCTACTAAAGCGACAGCAGTCCCCGTTTGTACAAGTGTGCAAAGATAGAGAAAAGGAAACCGTGACTCTCTAAGAAAGTGGACTCACAAACGGGGTCCAGTCAGTGCTACTCATCGCACGGTAAATGGATACAAAATTGAGACGAACGGCTTCCTGGCGGGGGCAACCCTGATCGGTGCCTACCTGAAAGGCGCCAATCTAGATGGTGCCAACCTTGACGGCGCGAACCTGGAAGGCGCCAACCTATCCAAAGCCAACCTGAGCGGGGCCACCCTCACCGATGCCAACCTGACCGGTGCCGATTTGACCGACACCGAACTAAGTGGTGTCAAAATACCAGACGGAATAAGTCGTTAAGGCGCGCGAACTCTCTTGCGCCAACGTGTTGATGTTTCGCCGCAACAGCCAGTCGGGCGCTGTCGAAGTCGTGAATCACAGCTGTGGCTGGGGTAGCCTGAACTCGTGCTGCACAAGAACTAATTAGCGAAGGCGAAGAATAATAACAACGATTAGATCACTCATCAAACACTTGCTCACAGGACGGCAGCAGAAGAAAATTTCTGGGTTACTCGAGAATCTGCTCGGATCTACTTCCATCTCTCTATTGGATGTTGGCGCTGCAGGCGGGGCACATGAGCGGTGGGCTGCATATCGAAAACATATTGATTTTTTCGCAGTTGAACCAGATCTCCGTTCAGCAGATTCGATTGCCAGAAAAGGCGCATTCAAGTCTGAGACGATCATTACTCGTGGACTTTGGTCAGAAGAACGAGAGATAATCCTAAACCTCTGCCGTGAGCCTAAGGTTTCATCGGTCTTTACACCTAATTTGACCTTTCTAGGAATTTTTCCTCACTCGGATGCTTATGACGTACTGGACCGAAGATTGATCTCGGTCACCACAATCGATAAAGCCGCTAGCGAACTAGGTACTCATTTTGATTCTATAAAACTTGACATTCAAGGAGCAGAACTCGAGGTTCTCATTGGTGCCGAAAGTATTCTCAAAACAAGCCTTGCAATCGAGGTAGAAGTCGAATTTTCAGAGGCATATCAGGGTCAACCGCTTTTTAATGATGTCTTTAAACACCTAAAGTTTCGAGGATTTGAGTTCATTGACTTCCTCTCAATGCACCGATGGTCGCCAGAACAATTCGGAGTTGGTCAGTCCGTTTTCGCAGACGCGCTTTTTATGCGAAGTCCGGAAAAAGTTGCCTACGATTCAAAAATCAATCATGGTGTCGTGATTAAGTATGTTGCAATATGCTCAGTTTACGAACGTGGCGACTTAATTCTGAGACTAGCAAATGCGTTGAAAAGCGACAACGAATCATCAGATCTTTACGGCAAGATCTTAGAGATTGGACAGCTTATCCATGCGAGAAACAAACGAACACAAACGCGCCTCACCCGCTTGTCGCATCTGCTGATGGTCGGTCACATTAGTGTCCGCGGGCACTTCTTTCACTAATGCAATTGATTTGTTGTTTATGGCGGCGCGATGCTTAGTTTCGAAGCATTCGCCGAACTCGTTCGCGCGCGGCGTACTCGGACTGTACTAGCAAACGCTTTTGGTGCGCTTTTGGTACGCGTGCCAGTCGTCGAATCGCCGCAAATCCAATGCCGTCCGGATAACCAGCCTAGGTTCAATTGGTCGCCGCAACACCAGCTTATTCGATCAATTGTAGTTGCTCGTCGAGTGCTTCGGCAGGTGTTCGCCATTGGAGTTTTTCTCTCGGTCTGGCGTTGAGCGTGTGAGCGACCGCTTCGAGATCTTGGACACTGTGTCGGGCGAGATCTGTGCCCTTGGGGAAGTACTGGCGCAACAATCCATTTGTGTTCTCGTTGGTGCCACGCTGCCATGGTGATCGTGGGTCACAAAAGTAGATTTCGATGCCGGTGTCGATGCGAAGTTGGGCATGCTGGGCCATCTCCTTACCACGATCCCAAGCCAGGAAACGTCGCAGTTGTGTCGGCAGCGTGGTAATCGTTGAGGCAATCGCATCTCGCACAGCCTCGGCGCCGTGTCCGGCCAGTGGCCGGACCGTTCTTCTCGCGTGGCTCGCCGTGACCATCCATGGGAGGCAGATGCAACAACATGATGAACCTGGTAGTCCGTTCCACGAGCGTGCCAATCGCCGAACGATTGAGACCAATGATGAGGTCGCCTTCCCAGTGGCCTGGCACCGCCCGGTCGTCTGCTTCGGCGGGGCGTTGGGTGATCATGACTTCAGGTGTGATGAAACCTTTGGGTCCTTTTCGTGATCGTTCTCGAGGTACACGCAACGCCCGCCCGGTGCGCAAGCATGCCACGAGTTCTCGTTTGAGGGCGCCTCGACTTTGCACATAAAGCGCCTGATATATGGCTTCGTGAGATATTCGCATGCTCTCATCATGGGGGAAATCCAGATGCAGGCGCTGGGATATCTGCTTCGGACTCCACGATTTTGCCCAACGCCGATCCTTGCGGGGGCCGTGACAACGACCAATGAAACGTGTGGTGGGACCGGGCACTGGCTCCCCACATGGTCGAGTGACCTCACCGCCAAGACGGTCCTGCGCGTAGTCACGCAGGACCTCATTTAAAGCTAGCTTTGCAACTTTCGGGCGACGGGCTCGACGATCACGGTGCTGCTGGGCTTGCGCTACCGATGCCCGATACTCCAACGAATATGTTCGGGTGGAAGCGTTGCGACGCAACTCTCGCGAAATCGTCGACGGGCATCGACCCAGTTGTCGTGCGATCTCACGCACACCCACACGTTGAGCGTTCAAGATCGCGATCTCTTCACGTTCACGAAATAACAAATAGCGTTGCGATATTGGGGCAAGTGATATTGGTGTCATCCCACCAGCCTGTCGGAACCACCTGGTCCCGACCGTACATGAAACACCAACTTCGACCGCGGCGTCTTCAGACATCACACCCCGGGCGATTGCCTCCCAGAATCTGACCCGGACATCACGTCCGGCGACCGGCTGACCCGGTGATCTCATCTTCCCCCGCATCGCAATAACCTCTTGTCGACGCTTCCCAACACCCATCGCTAACCTCCTCTTTATCTCAAGGTGTTGCGACGACCGATTGAATCCACCAAAGAAAACCTTTTGCAACATGTTGACCGGTCAATAACAGCTGACCAGGTTGTTGAGTTGCTCGATCAAATTGTTGCCGTACGAGGCGAACCACAATTTGTTCGTTTTGACAACGGACCAGAATTCACCTCTGCCGCCATAGTGAAATGGTGTGCTAATAAAACAACAAACACGAATTTCATTGAACCTAGTTCACCTTGGCAAAACGCATACATCGAATCATTCAACGGCAGGTTCCGAGACGAGGTTCTTAACGTTGAACTATTCGATTCGCTACTCGAAGCACGAGTTATTACCAAAGATTGGCGAACCGTCTATAACAAGATACGCCCACACGGCAGCCCTGGAGGCTTAACGCCGGCAAGGTTTGCACAAATATGCAAAGATAGAGAAAAGGAAACCGTGACTCTCTAAGAAAGTGGACTCACAAACGGGGTCCAGTCAGACACCCGACCGGCATGCTCGTCGCGAATTGCACACAGGAACGCCGTTGTCGACCCACACGTCAGATATGTGATATCTGATGTCCAAATTGCGTTCAGCCGACCTCAGTCAAAGACTCGGTTCACCAGATCTTGCAGGAACTGGGTCTCATGATCGGCAATCGTGGTCACAATTTTGAATGTACTGGACTGATCCCAGCAATCCCCAATGATCGCATGATTGAGGCGACCGTGTTCACACACACGAGCGTGGCAGCCTCGCAGAGATCGATAGTGATCCGTGGGGAACTATACGAAGACATGTGACTCCTTGTGGTGGGTGTCGATCTTGACTTCCAGATCGGCACGTCGCTGTCGTATCGGTGTCAGTTCGCTGCGCGAGCGAGCCTGGCGCCACTTGTAATATCCGGCCCGCGACACCAACAACAATTTGGCCATCCGTATGATTTCAAAAGTGGAAGCGGACCGCTTCCATCAACGCAAACCGCTCTACTTTGGTGGAGTCGCCGCGAAGTACGCGCTGTGCCCGTGTCCCGTGATGACACCGTTGCTCGCCGCGTTTTTAGATAACGACGCTAAGCGACAGCGCCGACTCGTGCACATGCCGATGGGGTGCTTCAGCGAGCCCGAAGAGATCGCCAACGGGGCATTGTTCTTGGCGTCGGACGAGTCGTCGTGGATGACCGGCCAGTCGCTAATTATCGACGGTGGCATCACCGTCGCTCACGTCACGCCCGATTAATTTCTTATACAGACAATACAATTCGATCGAAGAGAATTAAAACGCAGAACGTTCATAACGCTAGGTGCTGTTTCAAAATTGCCCTATAATGATCGAGTATTCAATCGAAATGGAATCAATTGTTATGACAAAATCTGAAAACCATAAATTTTTTGACCCCGAATATGCGGATTATTGGCTTAAAAAAACGGACAAGAATATTTCTACGCCAAAGTCGGAACTACCTGGTGACACAAACATTCTTTTTGATTACCTAGGCAAACTTAATCTCAAGGATTCATGTAAAGTCCTTGATGTAGGTTGCGGTCATGGGCGCCTTTTGAAAGATCTAAAAAAGAACTTCTCCTGCGTTCAGGCAATTGATTATTCTTACGCTGCGATCGAACTTGCCAAAAAAACTAATCAGAATATTTCGTTACTTGTAGGCGAAGCAGAGTCACTACCATTTACCTCCAATTCCATTGATGTACTAATTTGCTGGGCGGTGTTTGATGGAATCAGACAAGAGGAGGCATTTCGAGAATTTATTCGGATCCTCAGGCCGGGTGGATACTTGGCATTAACGGGCAAACGGTATGAGTACTGTCGCGATGACACGGCCGCAATCGCCGCCGAGAAAGGAGCTCGAAGAAAGGGATTCCCAGGTTCTTATACACGATTTCCAGACTTTATTAGAGTTCTTGAGGAAGCAAAGATTCGTCTCGTAAATCAGGTTCATTTTCCAAAGCGCGGCGACGCGGCAATTTTGAATCTTGTTGATGGATCTTTACCTCAACGTTCATATGAATACTTTATAGTAGTTCAAAAAACAGAGGATACAAAATTGAGAAACTTCAGCTTCTCGGAGCGCCATAGCGATGTTTGCGATTTGTAGGTCATCTCCGACCCACTATCACTGCAGTTTGATAAATTATTTTGAGGAGCATGGTACAAATGGTTCAAAAAAATGATTAGCAAACCGGCTGTCGTGGTTGTCCATTGCGTAGACACGGAAGGACCTCTAAATGAGACGCTTGAGGCAACCTTTCAGCGCATTAGTGAAATATTCGGACGCACCATAGCTCCAAGTGAAGAGAATTTACTTAAGCTTCAGACCAGTCAATTCGATCTTGGTGGGTTAGAACCTGCCATAGCAGGCTTAGTTAACGAAAAGAGACTGAAATATCGCCGTAATTGGCACGAGTTATCAGGTGCGTATGAAAAAATAGAGTCTTCAAACATTAGGCATAATTTGCCAGATTCCTTTGGTAATGGATGGATATTCAATTGGTTTTGTGTTGACCATGTCGGTTACTCCGGTTCGAATCCGAGAGAGAGAACAGTTGGACACCATCAAATTTTCGACCATTATGTCAACCTCGTTCATCAATCTAAATCGGCCGATTCGGTTCATTGGCATTATCACCCATTGCCGACGACTGGTGATCTGACTGGATCTGGGAGTGGATACCTAAATTCAACAAACGTACTTGATGTTCTTTGTCGAAAGGTAATAGAGCGGGGTTGGTTTCCATCGGCGTTCAGGCCTGGTTTTCATACGGAACGCCCCGACTCTCACTGGCTTCTCGAACAGTGGATCCCATTTGACTACGGCAGTCAAGCATGTTCTGTCGATAATCAGGACCAACCAGATCTTTCGGATGGTCGCTGGGGTGACTGGAGTCGAGCTCCAAGAAATTGGTTTCCATATCACCCAAGCCATGATGATTATCAAGTCCCAGGTGGTTGCCGTAGATGGATTACAAGATGTCTCGCTATGGAATCACGTATTCGGGAAATCACAAAGGAAAATGTCCTGGAAGCTTTTCGAGAGGGAACGTCCGAGCAACCAGCGTTACTCTCGTTTTGCAATCATGACTACAGAGATATGGAGTCAGAGATTCTGAAGATACAGGGTTTTATCAGGCTTGCATCAATAAAGTATCCTCAAAAGCAGTTTATGTACGCTGAAGCAGTCAATGGAATGCGGAGAGTGCTGAATCTGTCACCTGATAGTTTCGAATTGAATGCGCGTATAACTAGCTCGAACTCGTCTACCAAGCGACTCGAAGTCAATGTTGATGGAAAATTATTTGGGACCCAACCGTTCTTGGCAATTGGCTTGCAGGAGCACCGGTTTATTTGGCAAAATTTTGATCAACTGGGTTCAAACAGATGGTCTTTTACCTTTGATGAAAATGATATTCCTTGGAGACTCGTAGAATCAATTGGAGTCGCTGGAAACAGCATGGATGGTCAGACTATTGTCCAACGTCTATTAGCAAACACGGAATTTGTTGAATCTCGACATAATTGATTCTGTGTCGCTCTGGGTTTGATGCAGTGTCCATAATGTGGCTGGAGGGCCACAGGAAGGGAGACTCCTGTTATGGCACGTCCATCTAAGTATACATCGGAGTTGTGGCGTCAAGCCGTTGAGGAGGTGTTGGATCGGAATCGGTGCGGCGTTGGGTGATCCAGGCGCGCATTGATCGGGGTTTGGTTTCGGGACCGACAACGGAGGAGATTGCTGTTATTAAGGCGTTGCGCAAGGAGGTGGCCGATCAGCAACGAACAATAGAAATTTTGAAGGTGGCAACCAGTTTTTTTGTGCGAGCGGCCGACCCGCCGCGCAAGTGACGGTTACCTTCATCGACGGGCATCGGGACTGGTTCCGAAGTTGTTGTGATGTGTCGGCTGCTGGGATTCTCGGAACGCGCCTATTACGCCGCGAAGGTCCGCCATGCGTGCGCGAGGGCGGCGACCGATGAGGTTCACAAGATCATGAACAAGTGCGAGTGGATGGCGAACTATTCGTGTTATGGGGCTCGCCGGTTACATAAACATCTCACTAGGCAGCGTTACCCGATTGCCCGTTGCACGGTTGCCAGGCTGATGAAAATTTTGGATATACGCGGTGCGCAACGGGGCAAGAAGGTGTTCACCACTCACCCCGATAAGACAGCTGTACAGCCACCTGATCTAGTCAAACGAGACTTCACCGCGCAGGCTCCGGACCGGTTGTGGCTGGCCGACATCACATATTGCTCGACATGACCGCTGGCTGTATATGTCGTTCATCTTGGATGTGTTTTCCCGGATGATCGTCGGCTGGCAGATCGCATCTCACATGCACACCGATCTGGTGTTGGACGCATTAGAGATGGCGACATAGAGCAACGTCAAGTCGGTATTGCGACGACCACTGGAATGCAAGGTGTTGGGTGCTCGGTGATGTCGGTGACCCAGAGCTGGTTAGGGAGATCTCGAGAGAACTGTCGATCAACCAGATCCTTTGGGGTGGTCAGTGGTGGGACATAGTGACGTTTGCGCCGTCCGGTGATGCCTTGAATATTGGCGCGTTGCATAAGAAGCGCCACGGTACCGTGGCTCACCTTGATCTCCGGCCCCTTCGTAAGTTCCGCATGCACCCTCACTGCTCCGTAAACGCCACGAGCATCACTGTGCACTTGGCCAATGACGTTAGTGAGCCACGCGTGGCGCACACTGCGCACCGACGGGACACGGCGGCGCTCCGAGTAAAAACTGCTTTCGGGCACGTCAAGTATTCGACAGCACCGTTGAATTGAATGCCCTCGGGCGACCATCACTGCGATGGCCGCCCGCCGGCTTTTGGGTTGATGATTCCCTTCAACAACTCTGTGGCCAACTCATGAACCGCCAGTTCACCTTCGAGGTGCTTGATCTGGCGACGTGCAGCGTTGAGCTCGTTGACTTCGGTTGTTGTCAGTCCAGGCTCTTGACCACTGTCAACGAGATATTGACGTCGCCAGGTGTAGATCGACTGGCCACTCACCCCGAGTTCCTCGGCCACTTCTCCAACGGACTTTCCGCTCTCGAGCAAATCGATTGCTCGTCGGCGAAGCACCGGCTTGTGCTCTCGTCTTGCCATACTGTCCTCCTTAGTAGGTGACAGTAGCGAAATCAATTAATCCGACTACACGAAACACGGTGTATACCAGAGCCTGCAAGATTCCCAGGCCGAATCATCTTGGGCTAATTCGCCCAGTCTTTCCATCTCAAGTTGCGTCACCGAAACGTTGCTGTTCAATTCGAATCGCTTCAAAAGCAATGCAAACATACTTGATGAACTCTCTGACAGCGTCATACGTTCAACACCAAAGTCGGGCGACTCCAAGGCTTAGTCCCCCAATCCTGAGCCTATTTCAATTGGGTTTTTTCCTAGGTATGGGAAGGTTAGGTGGGCGAGCCAATTTCGATAGTTGACCGCACTCTGGGTAACTTCAAGAATTTCTGTTTGATAGTTGTCGTCACTCATTTTTGCTATTCCTGATGTCGAGTTCGGCGAGCGCCAAGACCTATACTACTTGATTGCCGAGCGACGAATCTGAGATCGCTTCCAGTTGTGAGAAGATCATCGCGCGAAAATCGTTCAGTGCGGCATCGAGCGGGCGGAGTAAAAGCGGTACTGGTATCTCTTCGTAACTCGTGTGCTTAGAGGCATGGTTGTGGTGGATTTTGATTGTCCCCCTATCGAAGTCATCAAGATCGATGATTCCATGTTCTTGCACGACTGAAATCTTGCGGGTGCTTTTTGGGAAGGCCGTACCAAATATCGATGTACTCTTGATGCCATCGCTGAATTGTAATTCTAATCTGACGTTATATTGCTGCTGATCGCCGACGGTCCCCACGACGTTCGCTTTGACCTTTTCCGGTCTAGTTTGCACAAGGTCTAGTACCAGTGCGGCGGCTGGATCACTGGAATGACCGACAAATGGGTAATCATCGTCGCTAACGGCGCGATCGTCTACGGAATTGCTCCAGTAAAAGATGCAACAATCTCGATGGTAAACAGGGGCCTCAGGGCGTAACTGTTAGCCACAAGAGAACTTAAGTCAAAGGGCCGTAGGGAAACTGGCGGCCCTTTGCGTTCTCTGGATTAGGTGCCGTGGCAAGTAAAGTCAATCGAGTGAAAACCAACAGTGTTAGCGGGTCGTTGGGGCGCGTTATTTATGTAATTCAATCGCCCCTCAGCAAGCGCGACGTTAAGCGGTTCGGAATGGCATATTTGCGAAGCCGCGGCTTTGAGGTCGAGGCGTGGAATGTCGCGCCCATTTACTTGCCAGGTACTGAGAACCAATGGATTGATGCTCCTAATGACTTCTTTGTTCGGAGGTTCACATCCGAAGGCGAACTCCATGCGAACTGCAGAACGCTAACGAGTCAAGACAAGGTGATTCTCTTACATGGTGTTTATTTGGGCCAGCGGCGTTCGCATCGCAGGATGATTCAGGTATTCTCGAAAAGCCCAGCAATTTTGGGGACGGTGACGGCAGGGGATGTTCCTGGTGTTGAGTGCAATTTTTTACTTCGGGAGATCTTGGTTGGGTTTGACTTCTCTAGCCCGAAAAGTTGGCTTTTAACACTGCGCAGGTTCGCCATCTGGACTTTGCGCCAGAACAGTTATAGAGGAACACCGTCAATCCTTGGGAGACTTGAGAGAGTTGCATTTGAATTGCGGCCATTGGATTTCATCTGGGCAGGCTCGTCGCTGCGTGTAATTTGTCCGCATGTTAATGCAAGACGGACCGTCGTAAGATTTATCCACTCTCTTGATTATGAGCATATTATCGAGAGGGGACTGACTCCAGTGGTCGATAGCGGTGTGGCGCTCTATGTCGATGACATGGGGATTGGCCATCCAGATTGGAACGCTCTCGGGATTGAGACGTCTGGGTACTCTGATGAGAAATTCTTTTCAACGGTCAGACGTGGGCTAACGCAGTTCGAGATCGATACTGGTTTAGAGGTTGTAATAGGCGCCCACCCACGAGCCGCGCCAGGTTGTCTGGATGGACATTATGGTGGCCGAAAAGTGGTTCACGGGCGAAGCATCGAGCTCGTTGCGGCCTGTCAAGTCGTGTTGATGCCGCTTGCGTCGACTCTCGCTGGCACGGCCGTAGTTTTTGATCGCCCGATAATACTTTTTAAGTCGGTGAATTTTCTACCAATTGCGCTCAAGCATTCTACGACGATCGCGAGTGAGTTGAAAGTGCCGTTGGTGGATATCGATGCTGAGGATTTGAAGTTTGAGATACCCGAGATAGATAAAGAGGCGTATGCGTTGTACAAAGAGCGCTATGTCAAGAACGCGGACTCGATCGACCTACCGTTTTGGGAAGTCGTGGCAAGAGATCTGGGCGCTGAGCCCGTTAATTATGTGAGGCCGAGGCGCTCGAAGTAATCGCTGGGGCCTGCACCGCCACCATCGCCTCGCGCAGCATCTCTACCGCGCCACTAGCAACCGCCGAGGCGACATCGTTGCGTGACTCTTCGGGGTCTTCGATCCGATCGTAAAAGAGCGACTCGTACTTTTTTGAGTACTCCCAAAACGGCAGCAGGTCGCCCTGCTGAAATGGCTGGCGGATAACTGGCACCGTCGAGGATTGCATGAATTCGAGCGATGCGCGGTAGTCGGGCATCGGCAGGCTGATGTCGGGGCGCGAGTGAATCGGCATCGTGCTCCAGCGATTCGACCACATCGACAGCGGCGCGTTGGTATTTTGCGGCGCGCGCGCGTAGCGAAACTGCGTCGTCACGAGTTCGACCTCGCGGCCCCACACGCCAGTGAGCAGCCACTCGCGCACGCTCGCCGCCGAGCCGTCAATTAGCGGGATCAAACTCTGCCCGTGCGCACCGAAACGCCGGGCCAGGCGATGCACATCGGGATGTGGCCCAAGGTTTTGTACACCAGTATCGCCGGTTTACCCCACAGGTCGAGCGAGCTGGCGTCGTTCTCGCCGAGGTAGTGGCCGTGATCGGTGCATAAAACAGCGGCCGTGTCTTGCCACGCGTTGGTGCGGCAACTTCTGGCGCAGATTTCTCGAGCCAGTTGGCGGCGGCTGTCATCGTGCCCGGGCCAGGAAAGTCGCTCTCACCACTGAACCAGCCGCGCGAGTTGTCATAGTTGGTGTGGCCACGCCCAAAACTTGGCGCGCCGATCCACGAAGAATCGGCCACGGTCTTCCACGGGTCGCCCTCGTGGCCGCGCAAATAATCCCACGCCGAAAATTCGGTGTGATAATTCTCGCCGCCCGTCTCAAATAGGTGCGGATGATCGGTGATCAGTTGCGTCACGACCCCGTTGCGGCGCAGAGATTTCGTGATTGGCTCTTCCCACAGATCAATCGAGCCCCACGGCTTCCACAAAAAATCCCAGGCGCCGACGAGCAGGTCGTGGCGGGCAGGTATGCACGGCAGCGAGCCAGAATGGTGGTTGGTGAAGCGCACCGACCTTTTGGCGGTTGAGGCTGTCGAACAGGATCACGACGATACTTTGTGGTTGTCGCGCGGACTCAGTCAGGGGGTAAATCTATCCGCATTTAGGGTTGCGGCAAGTGTTGAATTTGGGTGAACCGTCGAAGGTGGATTCAAGTGGTGCACCGGACGGGCACTGCGTGTGCCTCGAGAGCGATCACGAAAAGGACCTAAAGGTTTCATCACACCCGAGGTCATGATCGCCGAACGCCCTGTCGAAGCAGATGAACGGGCGGTGCCAGGCCACTGGGAAGGCAACCTCATCATCGGACTGAATAGTTCGGCAATCGGGACACTCGTCGAGCGTTCGACTCGATTCACGATGCTGCTGCATTTGCCCCGAATGGAAGGTCACGGCACGCCACGAACAAACAACGGCCCAGCCCTGACCGGGCACGGCGCCGAGGCCGTTCCCGACGCGATTGCATCAACGATTACCACACTGCCAACACAACTGCGACGCTCGCTGGCTTGGGACCGAGGCAAGGAGATGGCCCAACACGCCCAACTTCGCATCGACACCGGCGTCGAAATCTACTTTTGCGACCCACAATCACCATGGCAGCGCAGCACCAACGAGAACACTAACGGCCTGTTGCGGCAGTACTTCCCCAAGGGCACGGATCTCGCCCGACACAGTGCCGAAGATCTCGAAGCGGTCGCCAACACACTCAACGGCAGACTGAGAAAAACACTCGGATGGCGAACACCAGCCGAAGCACTCAACGAGCACCTACAGTTGATCCAACAAGCCAGTGTTGCGACGACCCCTTGAACCTGGGCAGTTCACCTCATGAGCCTTCACCGATCGGGTTCGCAAAGCCGATCTCATGCCGAGCTTCGGCTCAGTCGGTGATGGTCTCGATAACGCCATGATGGAATCCTTCTGGTCGAGCATGCAAATAGAACTGCTTAACCGCAAGAAATGGAGAACACGGATTGAGTTAGCCAACGCGATGTTCGACTACATCGAGATCTTTCACAACCGCCAGCGTCGTCACTCGCAGTTAAACTATCGCATCCCAATTGAGTTCGAGTTAACCTTCGAAAAGCAATTAATCACCGCCTGATTTTCACTATTGCCGGTAACCAAACTGGGGGCAAGTCACCGAGTCAATCAAACTAACAGCAGTCCCTTCACTAGATACCCCATCCGCCATCAATTATTAGATTCTGCCCCGTCATATAGCGTGAAAGGTCGCTAGACAATAGTGCTATAGCGCCCGCAAAATCATCCTCAACGGCCATTCGTTTTAGAGGAGTGCGAGCGCTGTACCGATCAACGAAAATCTGTGGCTGATTTCTAAATATCCCACCTGGAGAAATCGAATTCACCCTTACTTCTGGGGCGACGGTTGAGGCCAGCCACCGTGTCAACTGGATTAAGCCTCCTTTCGATGCGCTGTACGCTGCAGGGTTTCCCAGGCTCGTTCCTTCGTACAGGTTCCAATCTGGCGCCAGAGTCCCGTATATCGAAGCAACATTGATGATCGTTGGTCCAGCCGATTTTTTCATAATTGGGTAAAGACCTTGGCACAACTGAAATGGCGCTGTGAGGTTGACCTCGATTGCGCGAGACCAGGTATCAAGGGATTGTTCAACAAACGGAACGCTCCAACCGGCCAATGCTGACGTTCCTGCCAAAGCTGCGTTGTTAACTAAAATACTTAATTCCTGACCGCTGTTAACGAAGTGTTCAATCAATTCATTCCGTTGAACGGAATCTTCGAGATCGCACCTGTATATTGCTGGCTGGCTTTGAAAATTATCAAACAAACTTTGTTCAAGGTCTTCACATGATACGTCTGGCTTTTCAACGAGTATCAAGTCGGCACCTATCTCGGCAAGAGTGGCGGCGATCATTGAACCCAATCCACCAGCAGCGCCAGTTATCAGAGCTCTGCGCCCATCGATACGGATCAAATCCCGAATCATGATCAATCTAGATTCAGGCTATGGATATGTTCCGCTATCTGAAAATCAAGCAGCGTGTCAATATCGATCGATCGATGTTTTGGTATCAACACCCCACGAACAATGCCACCAAATATGCCAGAATTCTTAAGAACAAAGTCTGGCCTTACAACATAGGCAACGGTTGTCATGTCAAAAACCTCCGGCACATCTTGACGCCGTGATACTGATTCTTCGGGCTTGACCACTAAATCCAACCTATCATCAACGCCCTTTATCACCATATTGAAATAAGGGCTACGATTCGGTTCAGACACGCCGATAACAACATCTGAATTTGTAAACAGCATCAGATCGATACATTTATCAATGTCAGCAACTGATCTTAATGGGGACGTCGCAGGGAGCGAAACCATCAAATCTGGCAATTCCAATTCGTGTGATTTCAAAAAATTTAAAGCGTGTTGCCACGCGCACCATTCGGGCGTGCTGTCGAGGGCAAGTTCTCTAGGACGAATAAATGGAACTTCCGCTCCGTATTCGAGTGCAATTTTCGATATCTCCTCGGAGTCAGTAGAAACTATGACTCTCGATATGCGGCCTACAGATTTTGCCTGCTCTATCGACCAAGTAATTAACGGTTTTCCGGCAAACTCGCGGATGTTCTTATTGGGGAGACCCGTTGAGCCACCGCGCGCAAATATAAAACATATGATCTTCATTTTTGGTCAACTCCGCGAGATTGATAATCCGCTAAATAGATTACTGTGCCCGACGACGACGACGACCGTGCCGCATCGACAATTTTTAGTGTAGCTACGCCATCTTCGCCACTAACGATTGGGCGCGATGACTTATCAATAGACTCCAAGAAATTGTGCCACTCTGCGAAATAGGTTTCATCAAGACCTTGATGTCCTTGGAAAACTATTTCCCATGAACTGGATCCTTGACTGAATTTCTCTACAGTGCCGCCTATTACGCTCCATCGCAGGGTGCCATTTTCGCAAATCACAGTGCACAGCCGAGTGGCATCGTGCCGATAAAAATCTAGATTCACGTTTGCGTTTATCGTGCCTGTGTTATCTTGCTTTTTGAATTCAAGGTTTAGGTTCGCTGTATCTTCTACGTCGATTTGCAGATTGCTCTTGTGGTCTATTTTGGCCCAGACCGAAACAACCTCGCCAAAAATCCACCGCAGATAATCAATTTCGTGACTCAATTCTAGAAGTACTCCGCCCCCCAGCGATAACTGCGCCGAAACAGAAGCTCTATAGTCGAGGCGAGGTCGCCAACTTGGAAGGTAACTGCCCGCCTCTGCTCTGATTGCGAGGGGTTTCCCGACAACCTCTTGATTTATGGATTGTCGGAAGATCTGAAGTGAATCGAGGAATCTAAGGTTGTATCCAGTCATCAGGGTGACGTTGTTTCGTCTACATATATCTACGAGCAGGCTAGAACTTTCAAACGAATTCGTAAGCGGCTTTTCTACAAGTAAGTGAGATCCGATCTGAGCGAATGTCGTTGCAATATCAAAATGCATGGACGATGGATTCGCAACTATAACTATTGTAGGGGCGTAATCAATTGCGTCGGAAATTTTGTTAAAACTGCCGTTCGCCTCTATTGGGAGATCGCTACTAATTTCGCGTCGTAAAATTCTAATTTCAGCGTGTGGTAATAGTTTCCGAGCAATGCGAAGATGCCGCAGTCCGATACCTCCCAGACCGACAATTAGAACGCGCTCAATAGTCATCATGGTTGTTTCATCCCCACCGTACAGTATTGCCAGCATGAACTATCGTGATCTATTTAGCCGATTCATTTATCAATAGCGCGCCAGATTAAGATTAGGGCTACTCGCTCGCCTTTATTAATTGCTCTTCGTTACCTATGTCCATCCATCTCTCGTGTATAGGAAATGCCGTTGCCGTCAGCCGATTCTGCCTAATAAGATTGAATAAGTTTGTCATATCGCACGGCGTACCAAGTTCAAGCAGTTCTAGGATTGACGGGTTCAAGACATACACGCCTGCATTGATGTGCGTAATAGCTATGGGTTTTTCCTCGATGCCTGTTATCTCCAACCCATCTAGCGTGACAACGCCAAATGGATGTTGCCAGGCATGACTACGGACCGCCATTGTCGCATCGCTAGAACATTCGAGATGGTAATCAAGAATCCGACGGTAACTTATGTCGGTCATCACGTCACAATTTGACACAACAAATGGTTCGTCTGGCGCCGAAGTAAGAAGGCTGAGTGACCCAGCTGTACCAAGCGGACTTGTCTCTCGAATGTATTCTATTTCGACGCCGAAATTAGAGCCATCCCCAAAATAATCCTCAATCATTTCCCCGAGGTAATGAATTGATATCTTGAATTTATGGAATCCATCCAACTTGGCCCGTGTTATTATGTGCTCAAGCATTGGTTTTCCCGAGACGGTCAGAAGTCCTTTCGGGATGGAATTGGTGTATGGCATGAGTCGCGAGCCAAGCCCGCCGGCCATAATTACAAAAATATTACTCCTTTTATCTGGCGGCGCTGAATCCATATGGTGTACGCCAAGTAACCTTTGGCTTTGGTCGACAATTGGAACGTGGTGGATTCTAAAGGATGCCATGATATTTTTGACTTCCAAGTCTGTCGCATCGCGCCCAACCACCACCGGGTTTCGTTGAATAACTTCAGTTATCGGATTCTGAAGTGTCAGGTCTTTCAAAAGACCACGTCGAATATCTCCATCGGAGATTGTTCCAACAAGTTCCGTTTTATCGTTAACAACTAGGACAATTTGCATGGACGAGTTATTCAGGTTCTCTACAGCATCTTTAATCATAGACGCTTCTGGAAGAATGGCATTGCGCCAGAATTCATTAGGCGGCTTTATGTAGGAGTCTGTTTCCATCAGTCGACCAAATCATGAAATGACTTATTAATCATTCTGTGTAGTTCACAAATTTTGAAACTCTCGACGATTTTTTCGGTGGCGCCGCCATCCCCGTAGGGGTTCGACGCTCCTGCAACGATTTTCATGAATTCTCCATCGTAGAGCCGCCGAATTGCATTGCTGATATCGATCCGATTAGGCGCACAATCGATGACACTTGTCGCTTGAATTCGGCCTTTCTGGCGGTCGCCAGGACCATTTGTATTAGAGAATTTCCGCCTTGCGACGCCAGTTTTCAATTTATGACCTTTCTCGCAATAGTGCGAATGCTTCTGCGGCGGCGAAACCCGATGCCGCACCGCGGATAAGAGCTAATGCACGAACCGATTCGCGGCTACGAGGAAAAGGAAATTGCCCAAGTTCTGTGGAGTAGCCATCTAGCGCATCTAATTTGCTTTCTAGAAATTTATCAATATCAATGAAAACATTGGGCACGAACTGATTGATCGCTGAAGTGTTAAAGTCAGTCTCTGAAAGAGTTTCATACGTAAGTGCGCGCAGAATTGTCGGATGTCTGAACCATTTGATGCAGCTCTGCACCGCATCGAATACGACCCGATGATCCGAGTGAACATCGCCCGAGTGCGGGAAAAAAACTTCGACCGGCTTAAAAGAATTGAACGCGTGCGACAGGCCATCGACTATGTCCCTGATCGGCACCTGGTCTAATCGAGTCGTTGGGAAATTCAGTTTGTATACTTCATCAAAATTGAAAAATTCAATTGACTTTTGCAATTCGTAATTCTTCTGACGTATAAATTCATCGCTCCACCCGTCAGCAACCAAAGGGGACGTTACTAAAACAAGCGCTACCTCCGCGCCCTCACTTTTTCGCCGCAGGATCGTTCCGCCCACACCAAGCACCTCGTCGTCGGGGTGAGGAGCAATAAATATGGTCTTCATGTGGTCATACTCCTTCCTTGAATCCGTAAAACATATACGATCACGTCTCTATCAACTAATAGACATCCGAGTCGCCCATTTGAATGTCCCAATTGTGAATGTCCAACCACCCCAACGGTGCCGATCCTGGAATAAGTTCCAAGCCAGAGAAGTAAGTAAAGGGCTCAGATTCTGTAAAACCAAAATCTCTCAAGACATTGTACCGATTTGCTCCGGGCGTACACCAGCAGTTAAGTGTCTTGATACCTGATTCTAAACCAATTTGGATAACGCCCATCAGCAGCAAACGAGCCTCGTTAGAGTTGACCGCATGAAAGTCGACAAGATCAATTCCGTCCTTGAATGTCTTTGTCACTAAATATGAGGAAACCACCGATTGCCGGTGAATAACAAAGTTCGAGTAGTTGTTTGTAGGGTTTCGTGCGTATCTCCAAAACAGATACTCTCGTGATCGGTTGACCCGAATTAAACCGTCATTAGGCATGCCAGGGTATTCGAATTGAAAACCATCATCTCGAGACAGAACCGAGACGTCTTTGTGCGTCATATGTCTTGGTCGGTCGAGATCAAACGTAAGCGTTGGAAGTTGACAAATTTCACTCCAACCCAACTTATTGACAAAGGCGTCCTGGCTCTTAGTATTTGGAAAACCCCACACAAAACACTTCTCGTCTAAAATCCCCCGAGAGTAAAGTGCTTTCGCCAATGCAACGAACAGACCAAGACCTCGCCAATTTGGATGCGTCATCGTAGTCATGCTCTGAATTGACTCGAATATTTCCCCGTTATGCGCAATCTCCATCGGCATAGCCGAATAACTTGAAGCAAGGATTTTGTCACGTATTTCACACTCAAAGTACGGGGGGGGGTTAGTTTTGTCGAAATATCTCCACTCAAAATACTTCGCGTCAATATTTCTATCGTAAGATTCTTTGAATAACGTCGTTAAAGCCAGAATAAACTTTTTTTGCTCAAAATACGTATTTGGATTCATGATCGCCCGAAATCATAGAATTTTTTATCAATATTTATCCTCTGTAAAATTTGTTTCTTGAGCACTTTCACTATCTGAGTTGACGTATTTCCAGATCCGTAAACCATGTCAATGCCGACCATTTTGAATTTTAGAGCTTGCTCGATTGACGCCACTACCTCTTCACTTTTGGCTGGACAATGAATCACTGACGCAGGTGCAGTTCTTCCTTCTTGGCGATTCCCGATGTTTACCGTAGGTGTCATACAATACGCAGCTTCGTATATTCCACTCGATGAATTCCCAATGACAACCTTGGCCAATTTCATTATGCTTAAGTAACGCACCTGACCTAAGTCGTCAAAAAAATAAGTGTCCGTACTTATCTTGGCGTATTGCCTGAGCACTTCATTGATACCCATTCCTTCGCTGTCTGCGTTGGCATTAGTTAAGATCAGAGTAAATTTTCGACTATGCCTTAAGGTTTCTATCGCATTTAGAATTTCAGCTAGCTGTTTAAGACTTGTGCCGGGATTAGCGCTGAGGGGATGAAACGTCATTAGTAATACGTCATCTTCGAACTTTAAATTGAGGCTATTTTGGAGTTCGTCCTTTGACAGTATTCGCAACAATTGGAAGTTGTCAACGGCTGTTGAGCCAAAATTGAACACGTAGGTCGGATCCTCTCCTAATTGGATTACGCGTAACTTGGAATCTTCGTTCGTAACAAAATGCAAGCTTGATAACTTGGAAATGCAGTGTCGAAAATTGTTGTCATACGTGCCCCTCCCTACATCGCCACCGCCGATATGTGCGATTGGGAGTCCCATGACATTCGCGGCTAGAGCAGCTGAGAGTATCTCAAAGCGATCGCCGAGAACGACAATGATGTCCGGTCGTAATTCGTCTAATGCGTCCGCGAACCCGATCATCGCGTTACCCATCGACTTCGCGACTCCGACGGGCGTGTCTGACTCGGTAAGCATCTCGACCTTGCGGTCTATGTCGAAACCGTCACTCTCAATCTCTTGGTACGTGAGCCCGAATCTTGGCGAAAGATGCATGCCCGTTGCAACCATCTGAAGAGTCAATTCTGGGTCATCTTTGACGCCCTGCATCACCCAGCGCAACAAACCGTATTCGGCGCGAGAGCCGGTGATTACGCAAATTTTGCGAGTCATCGATCGATCACTTCGCCAACTGAATAATTACGGGTCGCAAGTGTGCCGATAATGCGGTCCCATTCCATTGGCGAAATTCCAAAACCCGGTCGCATGGTCGTAAGGTTCGCCTCGGTCAGTTTGTCGCCGACCTCGATTGCGCGGCTGGCGACAATTGATTTACGAGCAACTGGCATGTTCTCTAATTCGCTAGCAGTGGCTTTTTTATTACCATCGCCCAGCGCTAACTCGATATTGCGAATTGCCCTGACCATCTCAGTCAGTTCGTCGGGCTCAAGACTTACCTTTTGATCTGGCCCAGGCAGATTTCGGTCTGTTGTGAAATGCTTCTCGATGACTGTTGCCCCCATCGCAACAGCCGCAACTGACACCTCGATGCCAGGCGTATGATCCGAATATCCAACGGAAACACCGAACGCATCTTTGATGGTCAGCATTGCTCGTAAGTTGACATCGGGCATTACGGTCGGATAGTTGGTCGTGCAGTGCAAGACCGTTATCAAACTTCGCGGCATGCCGGCCACTTCAAGCGCGCTGAGCGCCGCGCCAATCTCGCTCATGTTCGACATTCCCGTCGAGATAATTACCGGCTTGCCGATTCTGCCGATATGACGCAGATATGGCAGGTTCGTGATTTCGCCGGAGGGTATTTTGAAAAGTTGCTGATCTAATGCAAGAAGCAGATCAATGCTCTCTATGTCGAACGCAGTTGAGAGAAACTGGATGCCTCGCAACTTGCAGTGTTTGATCAGCGCGACGTGCATTGATTCGCTGAGTTCGAGGCGCTTGAGCATTGCGTGTTGAGTTTCGGTTGGGTCGGATGCCGCAACCTGGTATTCGGCTTTATCGGCTGAAATCGAAACAAGGCGGTCGGTGCTGAAGGTTTGGAACTTGACGATGTCTGCACCGGCATCGGCCGCCGCATCAATCAGCGACTTCGCTAGCGCAATGTCGCCATTGTGATTCACCCCTGCTTCGGCGATAACGAGGGTTCTTGTGCTCATTTTTGTTGGGGACCCTTCATCTGCGTCGAGTCGGCTAGGTCGTTGAGCACTATCTGGCCCATCCCCACGATGCACCCTGCGCCAATGTTTACGTACTCTTTGACGACGCAGCCACTGCCCATAAAAGTTCCGCTTCCGATGCGGACACCGCCATTGATCACAGATGCGGTCGAGATATGGCAATGGTCTGCAACTTCCACATCGTGTTCGATTAGGGATCGACTATTGATAATGCAATTCTGTCCGATGCGCGCATTGGCGTTGACAATTGCGCCGTGCATCACGATGGTGCCGCTGCCGATTTGCGCGTTTTTCGAAGCATATGCGTTGAGCGAAATAATGGTAGGAAATTGAAAGCCAGCTGTGGCTGCCTGCGAGAAGAGACGAATTCTGGTTTCGGCTGAGAGAATTTGTCCAACCACTATGAGCGCGTACTTGTATTGTTTGGCTAGGTCGGTTAGATCTTGATCGGTACCGAGCACTGGATACCTCTGACTAGATTCGTCTGATGTTTGCGCATCAACCAAACCGGCTATCTGGTATTCGTCACCCAGTTCGATCACGTCGATGCACGACCGCGCATGACCGCCAGCGCCGATCAGAATGAGTTCAGGCTTCGTCATTGGCGGGCCTCGCTCAGGTTGGGGCTGCTGGGGATGTTGATAATGCGTCGCGCTAGCGACTGCGCACACGACAAGTCCATTTTCGGAGATTGCGCGAACGGCAGTAGGTCGCTCATCAACGTCCATGTCGGGCGAGTAGCAAGCCCGGCGGTGTTAGTCGCCTTGAGCACGGCTTCTCGCTCGTCGCCCAACTCTTCGTCGAGCAGAACCGTCTGCAGCCAATAGTTGCTCTGGCAATCAGCGGGTTCGCGCATCAGTCGCGCGCCCTTGACCCCGGCGAATGCGGCGCTGTATCGCGCAAAGAGTTCGCGCTTGCGGGTAAGAAGTGTTGGCAATTGCTCTATTTGAGCACACCCGAGAGCCGCATTGAGGTTAGGCATCCTGTAGTTGTAGCCAACTTCGTCGTGGCGAAACTCCCACTCGTGGGGCACCCGCGCGGTAGTGGTCAGGTGCTTGGCGCGTTTGGCCAACGCAGCGTCATTGGTGAGGATTGCGCCGCCGCCGCCCGTTGTAATCGTCTTGTTGCCGTTGAAACTGAGCGTGCCCAGTAATCCGAAAGTACCAGTGTGTTGCCCATGGTAAAAACTGCCAAGAGATTCGGCGGCATCTTCAATCAAAACGATATTGAAGTCGCGCGCAACGTCCAGCAGGCCATCTAAATCAACGGGGTGGCCATATGTATGCATCGGTATCATCGCACGAATTGTTTGACCCGTTGCGCGATTTACGCAAAGTTCCGATCGTTGCTGTGTCGCCGCAGACAAATACTCGCGAAGTTTGGCCGCGTCTACGCCCAGCGTTGCCGTCTCGCTATCCACGAAGTGGGGCATGGCGCCGCAGTACGCAACAGCGTTTGCCGTCGCAACGAACGTCAGCGCGGGCACCAGAACTTCATCTAGCGGTTTGACGCCGGCCAGGAGTAATGAAATGTGCAGCGCGGCCGTGCCGTTAACAACTGCGATTGCATACTTCGAACTCGTGTACCCGGCTAGATCGCGCTCGAAGCGGTCAACGAACTCGCCAACAGACGAAACGAACGTCGAGTCCAAACACTCCTTCAGGTATTTCCATTCGTTGCCAGTAAAAGTTGGCTCGTGCAACGCAACTGGGCCGACACCAACCACCGTAGAGATAGCGCCAACGATTTGGTCGGCAATACTGACAGCGTTGTTCATAGGTTGTATGAATCGGCCTTGTAATTTTTCAGATTCTCAGGCTGTGTGAACCAAGCAACGGTTTCGGTGAGCCCCCGAACAAGGCCGTCGTGGCCGGCGTACTCTGGCTTCCAATTAATCATGCGCGCGGCCTTTGAGTTGTCTGCGCAGAGCCGCTCGACTTCTGATTTGGCAGGTCGCAACCTTTCGTCATTTGTGACAATTTTGATCTCGGCATTCATCACATTGGCAATCAAGTTGGCCGTATCGCCGATCGAAATTTCAAAACCGCTTCCGAGATTAATTACTTCGCCTAAGCCGCCATCGGACTCAAGCGCGGCGATGAAACCATCCACCGTGTCTTGCACAAAGTTGAAGTCGCGCGTAGGCGACGTCGCGCCAAGTTTGATCTGCTTCCGGCCGTTGGCGAGTTGGGTGATTATCGTCGGGATAACTGCGCGCGCTGATTGACGAGGGCCATACGTATTAAACGGCCGCACAATTACCACTGGCAACCCGAATGACGCATAAAACGAATACGCCAATTGATCAGCCGCGATCTTCGAAGCCGAGTAAGGCGACTGTCCCTGCAGTGGATGCTCTTCGGTGATCGGCGTGAATTTGGCGGTGCCGTAGACCTCGCTCGTCGACGTGTGCACAACCCGCTTGACGCCAAGTTCGCGAGCCGCCTGCAAAACATTGAGCGTGCCCTTGACGTTCGTATCTATGTAAGTGTCGGGCGAATGGTACGAGAACGGGATAGCGATCAGCGCCGCCAGGTGCAGCACCGCGTCGCAACCTGCCATGGCCGCGCGAACGCCGTACGGGTCTCGAATATCGCCGGGGAAAACCTCAATCTGATCACGAATTTCTGGCGGCGATTGATCCAGCCAACCCCACGAATTAAACGAGTTGTAATAAACGA